>Ga0118677_10000202_pt1 | contig 123746 bp, 105 predicted proteins | sample AliMusrvi5mmetaG_FD_86154 | JGI IMG/M metagenome (GOLD analysis project Ga0118677, IMG submission 86154) | reverse complement strand
AGTTGGAAAAAGAAAACGATTCGAAGGCAGCGGATCATGATCCGCTGCCTTCGAACACTCCCCGGAGTGTCAAACAGTTAACCGTGGCTTAATTATTTTACAGAAAAAAAGTTGCACATCTCCTGTTTTCCTAATTTTCAGTAGCTTTGCAGCCTTATTCGCAGCAGCGAACACAGTAATTTCAATATACAATGGAAGAGAATAATACCAAAGACGAAATTCCGGGAAGGTCGCTGAATTTTATTGAGGAAATCATCGAAGAGGATCTTCGTTCGGGGAAAAACGGGAACAGGGTACACACCCGTTTTCCGCCTGAGCCAAACGGCTACCTTCATATAGGCCATGCAAAATCAATATGCCTTAATTTCGGACTTGGAAAGAAATATAACGGAAAAACCAACCTGCGTTTCGACGATACCAATCCTGTTAAAGAGGATGTTGAATACGTTGATTCAATCAAGGAAGATGTAAAATGGCTGGGCTTCGACTGGGAGGACCGCGAATTTTATGCTTCAGATTATTTTGAGCAGCTTTATGAATTCGCCCTGATCCTGATCCGCAAAGGCAAGGCTTATGTGTGCGATATGAGCGCAGATGAGATAAGCGAAACCAGGGGCACTCCTACCCGGCCGGGCAAGGAAAGTCCGTTCAGGAACAGGACAGTGGATGAAAACATCGACTTGTTTTCACACATGCGTGCCGGGGAATTTCCCGACGGGGCCAAAGTGCTGAGGGCAAAAATCGATATGTCATCCCCGAACATGCATATGAGGGATCCGATCATATACAGGATCATTCATACTTCACATCACCGCACAGGTGATACATGGTGCATTTACCCCATGTATGATTTTGCCCACGGACAATCAGATTCCATCGAAAAAATCACACATTCCATATGTACCCTTGAATTCGAGGTTCACAGGCCTTTTTATGATTGGCTAATCCAGGAGATCGGCATTTATGCCCCCCGGCAAATAGAATTTGCCCGTTTGAACCTCAGCTATACCGTGATGAGCAAAAGAAAGCTTCTGGAGCTTGTACAGAATAAATTTGTGAGCGGATGGGACGATCCCCGTATGCCTACGATATGCGGCCTGCGCAGGCGAGGCTATACCCCCGAAGCTATAAGAAACTTTGCCGATACCATAGGTGTGGCCAAAAGGGATAATGTCATTGACATAAACCTTCTGGAATTTTGCATACGGGAAGATCTCAACGCCAGGGCATCCCGCGTCATGGGAGTGCTTAATCCTTTAAAAATCGTGCTTGATAATTTTCCCGAGGACCTGGTGGAAGAAATGGAAGCCGTGAATAACCCCGAAAACCCTTCGGCAGGAATAAGAAAAGTTCCTTTTTCAAAAGAGTTATATATTGAAGAGGAAGATTTCATGGAAAATCCCCAGGGTAAATTTTTCAGGCTGTCGCCAGGGAAAGAAGTGAGGCTGCGTTCGGCTTATATTATTAAATGTGAGTCAGTTATAAAAGATCCTATAAGTGGCAGGATCAGGGAAGTACATTGTACGTATGACCCCTTGACCAAAAGCGGTATGCCCGAGAGCAACAGGAAGGTTAAAGGAACCCTACATTGGGTTTCGGTGAAACATGCCCTGAAAGCTGAGATCAGGCTTTATGACAGGCTTTTTACCGTTGAGAACCCTGATAATGCGGAGGAAGGAAAGACTTATATTGATTATCTGAATCCTGATTCCCTGCAGGTAAAGACAGGCTATATAGAACCTTCGGTTAAACAGGTCTTACCTCTCGACAAACTACAGTTTGAACGCCTGGGATACTTCAGCGTTGATTATGATTCAACAGCCGAAAACCTTGTTTTTAATTGCGTTGTTACTCTAAAAGATAAACGCCCGAAATAAAAAGCCAAATAAATTTGAATTTTTGCTACAAGAGTAGTAATTTTGCACCCGCATTGTCCGATGGTGTAATTGGCAACACGTCTGCCTCTGGAGCAGAAGAGTCTAGGTTCGATTCCTAGTCGGACAACTAAAAGGCCTGAAAAATTGTGAAATTTTTCAGGCCTTTTTGCTTATACAGTATCCCGGGAACCTTCTTGCCAGAGCGAGTGACACTTAAAATACCGGTTTCCTGGCGGTCAAAATTTGATGGATATGCGGGGTTATAAAGCAGGTTTATCATCCGGGAATAACCCTGGCAGTTTACCAGGTCGATCAGATGAACAACACTGGGAATAACTAAAGAATGAAGAAAAGAGAAAGTGCGGGATCAGAAGTGCAAGTACCCTATTTATGAACAAGGATTATACGTTGTTTGCTTGCAGATTTCCATTCGCATCTTTGACCTCACATGTGATCAGGAATTTATCTGCATGGCAAACCGGCCATTAGTGCAAAAGCACAAAATAAAATAAATATGTATTTCTTTATTTGTTTTTTTTAATTAGTCCCGGGAATCATGAACAAAAATAGGTTAACCGCTTACAAATAAGAAGTATAATTGACAGATGACGCAGGCCTAGATATTTTTTAATCCTTTGGAAATTCTTTCAAGGAACTCATCCTTACCCAGTACAGCGGCGATATCCATCATGCCTGGTCCCTGGTTTGAACCGACAACCAGCAAACGAAGAGGATTCATGAGCTGGGCGGTTTTAATTTTTTTACCTGCAGTAAATTCTTCCACGAGAGCATGGAGGCTTTCTTTATTAAAAGGATCAAGGCCCTTGAGCATTGCTGAAAATTCTTCCAGGAAGGAGGAAGTCCCCTCCTGCCAGATCTTCAGTTTTACTTGAGGATCATAAGTGTCGGGCGCCCTGAAAAACAAGACGGAGTGTTTCCAGAGGTCGGGCAATAATTCCACTCTTTCCCTGATCAGGGAGATCACTTTCATAACATATTCAGGATCTGCTGAAATTCCATTTGATCTCAATACAGGGTCCAGGTATGCATATAGTTCGGCCCCTGTTTTCAGCTGGATGAATTTATGATTGAACCAGCGTGCTTTTGCAGGGTCGAATTTAGCTCCTGCTTTGTTGATTTTATCAAGAGAAAAGCTACTGATAAGTTCATCTAAAGTGAAAATTTCCTGCTCAGTCCCGGGATTCCACCCAAGCAATGCCAGCATGTTGATGAAAGCTTCGGGAAGATACCCGTCTTCCTTATATCCATGGGAGACCTCACTTGCTGATGGATCTTTCCATTCAATAGGAAAGACTGGAAACCCAAGCCGGTCGCCATCTCTCTTACTGAGTTTGCCATTGCCTTCGGGTTTCAGGATCAGCGGAAGATGGGCAAATTGCGGCATGCTGTATTCCCAGCCAAAAAACCTGTATAAAAGCAGGTGCATTGGCGCCGAAGGGAGCCACTCCTCTCCCCTGATAACATGGGAGATCCGCATCAGGTAATCATCAACTACATTCGCAAGGTGGTAGGTAGGCAGGCCATCGGATTTGAAAAGGACTTTATCGTCAAGCGAATCGGTAAGAACTTTAACCTCTCCCCTGATCAGGTCATTGAAAATAACAGTGAGGTTTTCGGGAATAAGTATACGGATCACATATCGGTCGCCCCTGTCAATCCTCGACTTTACCTCATCCGCAGTCATCGAAAGACTATTTTTCATTTGCAGTCTGGTTTTCATACCATACTGGAACTGCTCATGACCGTTTGAAAATTTATTCCGCGCATCTTCCAGCTCGGCAGCCGTGTCAAATGCAAGGTAAGCATGCCCCCGATCGAGTAAAATGCCGATGTATTCTTTATAAATTGCCGAGCGTTCCGACTGGCGGTACGGAGCATAAGGCCCGCCCTTGATCAAATCTTCGTCAAATTCAAGTCCGCACCATTGCAGGGATTTAATGATATAATCCTCCGCACCGGGAACGTACCTGTTTTGATCAGTATCTTCGATCCTGAGAATAAATTTGCCATTATTTTGCCTGGCAAAAAGATAATTATACAATGCAGTCCTCACCCCTCCAAGGTGCAGGGGCCCGGTGGGGCTTGGGGCAAAGCGAACACGTATACCTGCTGTTTCCATGATAAATCCTCGAATTTTGGGAGGCAAAGGTAAGGTTATATCCTGTAAGCCCTGCAATTTCGTAATTTTGCAGTTTTGATTCTGATGGAAGGTGAAAACATCCTGATCAGTAAACTAAGTGAGTTTACCAGGAAATACTATAAGAATAAAATCATAAGAGGCAGTTTGATCAGCCTGGGTATACTTTTATCGCTATACCTAGCTGAGATATTGCTGGAGTACTTCAGTTACCTGCCATCCTTAACCCGGATTATCCTCGTTTACTTTTATCTTGTTGTAAGTCTTGTTTGCGTGGGATTACAGATTATCAATCCCTTGCTGAAATACTTCAGTATAGCTAAAACGATAAGCAGGGAGCAGGCGGCTGCAATTGTCGGGGAGCATTTTAAAGAAATCGGGGATAAGCTTTTGAATACACTTCAGCTTATCGACCTGAAGAAAAATGCAGCTGAAAATATTGAGCTGCTTGTTGCTAGCATAAATCAGCGGATCAATGCCATCAGACCCCTTCCTTTTACAAAGAGTATCAACCTTAAAAACAACACAAAATATCTCAGTTACGTAATTCCTCCACTGTTCGTTTTAATGCTATTGCTACTGGTAGCCCCTTCGATTGTGTCGGACCCCACACTCAGGCTTATTCGATACAACCGGAAGTTTACCCCCCCTGCCCTCTTCAGGATAATTATCTTGAATAAGGAACTCAAAGCTATGCAGCAGGAGGATTTTAATCTTCGGATCAGGATCGAAGGGACTGCGGTGCCCGAAGAAATATCTTTAAAAACTGGAAACTCGACCTTCGCCTTGAAGCGCGAAAGTGCAAGTTGTTATTCTTATTTATTCAAAGCCCTGCAGGCTGATACAAGATTTGTTTTTATTGCTGATGACAAGGAAACCGAGGAATATACAATTTCGGTTTATCCTACACCAATCATTTTAAACTTTGATGTCAGGCTGGATTATCCGGGGTATACAGGCAAGCAAAGTGAAACATTGAACAATATCGGAGATGTCGTTGTTCCTGAAGGAACACTGATAACCTGGAATGTTTATACCCGAGACGTTACTACAGTTAAATTCAGGATATCGGATGAAATCATAAACCTTGGGAAAACTGCTTCGAATGTGTTTACCTGTTCAAAGAAGGTTATGGAATCTTTGAGATATTCAATTTTCCAGGAAAACCAGTATGCAAGAAACCCCGATTCGTTAAATTTCATGATAGGTGTCATTAAAGATGCGTTTCCTGAGATTTCGCTGAAAGAAAACAGGGATACCGGGATTAACAGTAAGCTGTTTTTTCAGGGAACAATAAAGGACGACTACGGCTTTACCAGGTTGAATTTTGTTCTTTCTCAAAAGAAACAAAATGACAGCGTGAATAAAGTTATTCGTTCAGAGGAGATTGCTATTGAAAAAATGAATACTTCTCAGGTTTATTATGAGGCTCTCGACCTTTCTGCCTTAGATCTTTATCCTGGAGATAAGTTCAAGTATTATTTCGAAGTTTGGGACAATGATGGAATTAGAGGACCAAAATCGGCAAGGACGGAGTTTTTAAATTTTGAGATTCCTTCTTTGGAAAAAATTGCTGAAACAACTGATAAAAATGCTGAGAATCTGAAAAAAGGACTTGATGAAAGCCTTAAGGATGCAAAGGATATTGGAAAATCGATTGATGAAATCAATAAACGGATGATCGAACAGAATGATGTTTCATGGAAAGAGAAAAAGAAAATTGAGGATGTCATTAAGGCAAACGAGAAGATAGTCAAACAGGTAGAGGATTTTAAGGAAAACAACTCAAAAAACATTAATTCTGAGAAACAGTATCTCGAGACGAGTGAGAGGATTCTTGAAAAGCAGAAACAGCTCAATGAACTTGCCAACCAGCTGCTTACCGAGGAAATGAAAAGAACGATACAGGAAATGAAAGATTTGTTAAATCAGATGGACAAGAATAAGTTAAATGACCTCCTGCCCAGGATGAAGCAAATGAGTAACGAGCTGGAAAAAGAACTTGATCGTAATCTGCAGTTGTTTAAGCAGCTGGAGTTTGAAAGAAAACTGGAGAATAATTCCAATGAGCTTCAGAAACTTTCGGAAGAGCAAAAGAATCTTGCAGACAAAACTGCCGAGAAAAAGGAAACTGATGATCAGCTTAAGAAACAACAGGAAAATATACAGCAAAAGTTTGATACAATCAAAATGGCCATCAACGAATTGCAAAAACAAGGCCAGGAGCTTGAAGAGCCTGTGGATTTGAAGAGTACCGAAGAAACAAGGGAATTAATCGTTAAGCAGTTGGGTGAAAACCAGGAAATGATGAAATCGGGAAAAATGAAGAATGCATCTAAAAACCAGAAAGAAACTGCAAAGGAGATGAAGGAACTGGCCCAAAAATTGGAAAACCTGGAAGAAAGTGCTGATGAGGAGGCTCAGTCTGAAGACGAGGGAGCTTTGAAATTGTTATTACAGGACCTGAATAAATTGTCATTTGAGCAGGAAGATTTGATCTACCGTACTATGAGTATTAACAGGAACGACCCCAGGTTTTTACAGCTTATTGACGACCAGAAGCAAATCAAAGATAAATTCAGGAGCATAGAAGATACGCTTTCGAAAATTGCCAGGAGGGAGATCTCGATGAAAGGGATTATTATGAAGGAGGTATCGGCAGTGAACGATAATCTTTTGTCTTCTGAGAAGGCTTTGGCTGACAGGGTAATACCAACAGCAACGGGCAGACAGCAATATGCGATGACCAGTATGAATAACCTGTCTTTACTTCTGGATGAGGCTTTAAGGCAAATGAATGAACAGGCAGATAAAGGCAAGAACAGCAATTCGAGCAGTTCCTGCAAAAAGCCCGGGAAACCTGGAGGAAAAAAGAGCATGAGTTCTATGCGTCAGATACAGCAGGAAATGAGCAATAGCCTGGAAAAGTTACGACAGGGAATGAATAAGTCTAAGTCAGGACAAAGTCAAAGCAGGAGTGAAGAAGATGCTGCAGACAAAGAAATTGCAAGAATGGCTGGGGAGCAGGAAGCAATACGAAAGGCTCTGCAGGAATATGAAAATGCCTTAAAAGAGCAGGGATCTAAAGATAACGGGAACCTGAAACCTATCCTTGACGATATGGAGAAGAACGAGAAGGATGTTTTGAATAAAAGAATAGGCCAGGAAACGATAAACCGGCAGCAAAGGATAGTAACCCGTATGCTTGAGTCGGAAAAAGCAGAGGAGCAAAGGGAAAAGGAAGAAAAAAGAGAATCAACTGAGGCAAAAAATCAGGTTTTAAGTAACCCTGCGGGAAATTTGGAGTATAAGAAGAGTACTGGTAAAGGAAAGGATATTATTAATTTTACACCTGCACCAGTCAATTTTTATTACAGGAGCAAGGCATCGGAGTATATTTTAAAAATAGGAAAATAGTATGAAAAGAGACTACAGGGAAATCTCTGTCAAGGGTAAAAAGGAACTATATAAACTGGAAAGGTTTATAGAAGAGATATGTGATTTTCATAATATTAACAATGAGTATTTTGGTAATATCTTGCTGGCATCAACTGAAGCGGCGAACATTTTAATATCCGTTTCTAACAAGGAAACTGCCACAGGGCTGGCAGTAACGTTTGAAAAGACGATGAAGGGTTTTACTTTTAAGCTAAAATTTTTGGAGCAAAGTATTCTTATCGAGCAGGAAAACTATCTTGAACAGGAAATTAGAAAACATAAACTGGCAAAGGAAATTTATATTGTTAAAGCCCTTGCCGATGAAGTGACCATTTCAGTCAAAGGTGAGTCAATAACCCTGACTTTTTATGTCTCAAGCATGAATTATGAAAAATCTCTGCAAAGGATAAACAGGTTAAAAGAGTACTGGGTACAGAAGACCAGCACGGTGAATAAAAGTGATGAGTAAAAGCATTCATTTTTTTGTAAACAGGGTTAAATATGCTGTTAAGAATAAGGGAGAACTTATATTGTGGCTTGATGATGTTATAAGCGATTTTGAAAAACAGTCAGGTGAGATAAACTTTATTGTAACGAACGACAAATCAATTAATAAAATAAATATACAATATTTAAATACGGATACGTTTACTGACGTTATTACTTTTAATTTTTCAGAGGAGGATGCGGTTGTCAGCGGTGATGTATATATAAGCATTGAAAGAGTTGAGGAAAATGCAAAGAAATTCAGGGTTAGTGTGGAAGAAGAATTCAGGAGAATTTTAATTCATGGAATTTTGCATTTATTGGGTTATAATGACAGTGTAGCGAAAGACAAGAGAAGGATGACACGGCTTGAGAATAAATTTTTAAGAAGGTACAACCAGGAATAAACGTGTTGTATTGAAATGGTCGCGTTGTAGTACTTAGTATATCAACGCGATCATGTGTTTTAAGAGGTTTAGCAAAAGAACATTTTTCCTGCAATATCGTAAATTAGAAATCATATGCATTGAAAAATTAAAGAACTTGAGTTGAATAGACGATGATAAAATTACAATGTATAATAATGTTTCACGTGGAACCAAATTGGGACGAAAAAGTTCAGGAGAAGAGGTATTGAGGACTTATGAACAAGAAAGTAAGTAAATATGATGTCATTGTTGTAGGAGGAGGGCATGCTGGTTGTGAGGCTGCAGCTGCTGCGGCAAATATGGGTTCTAAGGTTTTATTGGTTACAATGAATATGACAAATTTGGCCCAGATGTCATGCAATCCTTCTGTAGGCGGTATTGCAAAGGGACAAATAGTAAGGGAAATTGATGCGTTAGGAGGCTATACGGGGATTGTTGCAGATAATACAATGTTACAATTCAGGATGTTAAATTTGTCAAAGGGACCGGCAATGTGGAGCCCGAGGGCACAGAATGACCGGGTGTTGTATTCAGTCGAATGGAGAAACACTTTAGAAAGTCTTAGGAATCTTGATTTTTGGCAGGATACGGTAACAGAGATCTTAGTTAGTGGTCAAAAAGCAATTGGCATTAGAACTCAATTAGGTTTGGATTTTTTTTCTAAAACCATTGTACTTTCAAACGGAACTTTTTTAAATGGAATCATACATATAGGACTAAAACAATTTTCGGGTGGCAGGATAGGGGAGAGACCTTCCAGAAACCTGACTGAAAATTTGAACGAGTTAGGGATTGTATCAAGCAGGATGAAAACAGGCACCCCAGTAAGAGCTGATGGACGCTCATTGAATTTTTCAAAGATGATTGAGCAAAAGGGTGATACAGCACCTGGAAAATTTTCTTTTACTGAAACAAAGAAGTTAGAAAAGCAAAAAAGTTGTTTTCTTACATATACAAATCCTGAAGTTCATGATATTTTGAAAGAAGGTTTTACACAGTCACCTCTTTTTACAGGTAGAATTAAAGGAAGGGGGCCAAGATACTGTCCCTCGATTGAAGATAAAATTGAAAGGTTTTCGGGAAAGGACACGCATCAGTTATTTATAGAGCCGGAAGGTTGGAGTACTATAGAATATTATGTGAATGGGTTTTCTTCTTCATTACCAGAAGACATACAATTTAAAGCTTTGAGGAAAGTGGCAGGTTTTGAAAAAGCTAAATTTTTCAGGCCCGGCTATGCAATAGAATATGATTATTTTCCACCCTCACAGTTGAATTTTAACCTGGAAACAAAGCAGGTCGAGAACTTATTCCTAGCAGGGCAAATTAACGGAACAACGGGGTATGAGGAAGCTGCAGCGCAGGGCCTGATGGCTGGGATTAATGCACATTTAAAGGTTGAAGGAAAGCCCGGTTTTATTCTTAACAGGGCTGAGGCATATATAGGTGTTCTAATCGATGATTTGATCACAAAAGGTACAGACGAGCCCTATCGTATGTTTACATCAAGAGCTGAATACAGGATCCTGCTGAGACAGGATAATGCTGATTTCAGGCTAACCGAAAAATCGTATAAACTGGGATTGGCTAAAGAAGAGCGATTGGAGCATGTTCAAAAAAAATACATAATGATCAGAAAGATTGAAGGAATATTAAAAAAGCAATCAATTTCACCTGAGGAAATAAACCCATTTTTAAAAGCATATGATCTTCCGGGAATAAGGCAAAAGAATAAATTGGAAACTATTATTCAAAGACCGCAGGTGAAGCTTATGAATCTTTATAAGGAAGTGGAAAAGATCCGAAACCTGATCGATGCAGCAGGGGTAGCGTGTATGGAAGAAATTTGCGAGGCGGAACTGCTGGTTAAATATAGCTCATACATTGAGAAAGAAAGGGAGTTGGCCGATAAACTTGGAAAATTTGATGAATACATAATACCAAAAGAAATGAATTATAAGGCAATCTCCTCACTTTCATATGAGGCGAGGGAGAAATTGTCGAAAATAAGACCTGAAACAATTGGTCAGGCTTCAAGAATAAGCGGCGTGTCCCCATCTGATGTTTCTGTTCTTATCGTATTTTTGGGAAAATAATAATTGTTTCACGTGAAACTATATAAATGGAGCTGCTTAATAATTGTCCGTCATGCAATTCAACTTCGTTCAATACCTGTTTAACAACCTTAGATTATTTTCTCTCGAGAGAGGAATTTGAGATAGTTGAATGTATGGATTGCAAGTTAAAGTTTACGAACCCGAGACCAGGGTTTAATGATATAGTAAAATATTATGATTCCCCGGAATATATTTCACATAATACAAGTTTGAAAGGACTGCTGACCCGTTTATACACACTGGCAAGGAATTTTATGCTGAAGAAGAAATTCAGCATTGTTTCAGCTTATACAAAAGGTAATAGTATACTTGATGTGGGTTGCGGCACTGGAGAATTTTTAAATTTTTGCAAGTCAAAAGGATTCAGTGCATATGGGATCGAATTAAATGAAAGACCCCGTGAATCGGCAAAAATGAATTTCAATCTTGATGTAAGGGAAAAGATCACAGACTTTATACAAACCGGTATTAAATTTGACTGCATAAGCCTTTGGCATGTTCTAGAGCATATCCATGATTTGAAAATAACGATTGCTGAAATCAAAACACTGTTAAAACCAGGAGGGGTGTTGATCGTTGCCTTGCCAAATTGTAATTCCTGGGACGCATTGCATTATAAACAGTATTGGGCCGCTTATGATCTTCCACGTCATCTATACCATTTCAACGAAAGCTCATTTACAAGGTTCGCAGAAATTAACAGCCTGAAGATAGTAAAGGTTCTTCCCCAGGTCCTCGATTCCTTTTATATTTCCCTGCTCAGTGAAAAATATCTTGGGAAGAAAAATAATTTGTTCAAAGCTTTTATTAATGGAAGCATTTCAAATTTTAATGCCGGAAAACCGGGTTCAGGGTATTCGAGTCTCATTTATATTCTTTACCCTGAAATTATTTAATTTTAAGCTAACAGACGAACGATTGTCATAGATGGGACTATCTCCCGTTTAGAGGAAAATACAGGTTTATACGCAGTCTAATGAAGTTGTCTTCATCAATTAGAAAATCAATTGATTACGCCATTTTAGCATTCATTGCCGGAGTTTTTTTCCTGCTTTGTCTGATGGCAATGGAATTTTATTTAAAAAGGACCAACAGGCCTGATAGAATATCTGAAAAAGTAGAAAAGGTACTTCGTGAAAAGGAAAAGCTGGCAAATGAAACATTAAATAAATCTATATATATATTTATCACCGGACCGAAACAACCCGGAAACAATTTTTTTACGGCACTCTTACCCGTTATCAGGAAAGATGGCATGGCAATACAGTTTTATATAAATGACAGCCTTGCATTCTGGTCCGACAATTCTGTCGCTGAATTAAAGGGTATTCAGATTGAAAAACCGGAAAGTGTTCAAAAATTGCCGAATGGCTGGTACGATGTTATTGTTTTAGCAAAAGGTAATATTAAGGCAGTTTGCCTGATGCTTATAAAGCATGAATATTCTTTTGAAAATGAATTTCTGGAAAATTCATTCCAGGAAGATTTTAAGGTGCCTGAAGGTGTGGAAATTTCGGCAGGCCTCAATGGGAATGTTATCAGGTCCCTGGATGAGATTCCATTGTTTTCATTTGACTTTTCGGGATTTGTCTCTTCATATAACGGGCAGGCCGGTTTTCTTTTCATTCTCCTTCTGTTACCTTTTTTCTCATTTTGCATGGCATTGTATTTTGCTAATTCAGCAATTGAATGGTTTAATGGAAAACCTTTTCTTTTCGTTGTGTTTTTTACCGCGGATGTTATCCTGCTTCGTTTAATCCAAGCGTGGTTTACCTTTCCTTTAACTCTTTACTCCACAGTTTTATTTTCACCCCTTTACTATTCCTCTTCTGTTTTTCTTCCATCTGCAGGAGACTACCTGTTCAATGGAATGATCATGTTGTTAATCGCATTCATTGCATATAAAAAATTAGTCAGACCTGATAAACATAAAGTCAAGCTGACTTCAGTGAAAAGCCTTAAGGGCTGGGTAGCAGTTGCATTCATTTTATTAATCTATATATCCCTCTGTTTTGGATTGGATGATCTGCTGAGGAATTCTTCCTTTTCTCTTGATCTGAAAGACATTTCAAAAGTAGGGGCAAAAAGTGTTATCGGACTGCTGATCGTTTACTGTCTTGCCATGGCATTTTACCTGTTTTCAGGAACAGCAGGATTTTTTATACAAAAATTCAGCAAATTCAATAAAGGCCTTATCATTGCAGTTGGGACAACCTTTGTTTTTTTATTGGAACAGACATGGATGGACAGGTACACAGCAATGATACTTGCAGCATTATTTACAGCCTATTTATCCCTTCTGTTTTTTTATTTCGACGGAAAAGCCAGGGGCAACCCTTTTGCCAATTTCATACTACCCATGGTTTGGATGGCAGTACTTGTTACTGTGGTATTCAATAATGCCGGGTATTTAAGGGAAAAGGAAGAACGAAAACTGATAGCCATCCAGCTGGCAAATGAAAAAAATCCCGTTACGGAACTTCTTTATAATAAACTTGAGCATAAGTTGTTGAGTGATTCGGTCATTATTGCCATGACCAGGGATTTTAATGCCGGCAAAGAAGAATCTTTGATCAGGAGAATAAACTCCGGATATATCCGGGATTTCTGGAACAGGTTCACGGTGCAAATAACAGTTTGCCCCCCGGGAAAAATGCTAAAAATCCAGCCAAGGGGATATGTTTATAATTGCGAGCAATATTTCCAGCAGGTTTGTGATAAAGTCGGGGAAAAAACCTCAAATCCAAATCTTTTTTATCTTGATTATGGTACAGGTATCGAGACATACCTTGGAATACTTAAACCCCATGATTCTGTGAAAAATGTTAATGCAGGAGAAATTAAAATCTTTATAGAATTTACAGCCAAAACACCCTCAAAAGACATGGGATATCCTGAATTGCTTATCGACAGGAGGATCATGAATATACCTGACCTTGGCAATTATTCCTACGGATTGTATCAGAACGCCTACCTGGTTTATAAAACCGGGAAATATTCCTATCCCACGAATCTAAGCAACCTGATTCGGTTATCGGATTCTTCTTCTTTTTTTAATTTCGACGGAATGAACCACTACAGGTACACCCTGGACAAGTCAAGGGAATTATTGGTCAGTAAAAAGAATGACAGTTTTCTTGGATTAATTTCTCCCGCCTCTTACCTTTTTATAATGTTTTCCCTCCTGACCCTGTTCCTGAATTTTGTATACAGGCCTTCGGCAATGAAGGAGTTCTCATTTATCACCCTGAAAAACAGGTTCCAGATTGCAAACGTTGGGATGATTGTGGTTTCCTTCCTGATCCTTGGGTGCCTTTTATTGTATTTTCTGATCCGGCTAAACAACCTGAAGAATATGGATTCCTTCAGTGAACGTACCTTGTCGGTAATGTTGGAAATGCAGGAAAAATTTGGTGAAAAAGATAAGCTCGACAAACCCGATAACCCTGCTCTTGAGGAAGACCTTCAGCGGCTTTCGGGTATGTTTTATACGGATGTTAATGTATATTCAGTTTATGGGAAGCTGATACTGTCGAGCAGGCCGCAGGTTTTTGATGAAGGTTTGATCTCCGGAAGAATGAATATCGGGGCATATACAGATTTGAAAAAGAATAAGCAATCAGCCTTTTTCCAGGATGAGAAAATAGGAGCATATGACTATATTTCGGCCTATTTCCCCCTGCTGAATGACCGGAATGAATTACTGGCTTATATAAACCTGCCCTTTTTCTCGCGTCAGGAGGATCTTAGAAAGGAGATCAATGATTTCCTTATAGCATTTATGAACCTGTATATTTTATTTATCCTGATAAGTATTTTTATTTCATTTGCTATTTCCCGATATTTATCTGCTCCCCTTGGTATACTTGTAAGCCGCATGGAAGGTTTCCAACTGGGCAAACGCAATGAAAAGATAAACTGGTATCATCAGGACGAGATAGGGCGCCTGGTTGAGGAATACAACCGTTTGATAGATGAACTTGCTTTCAGCGCCGACCAGCTTGCAAAATCCGAGAGGGAAACCGCCTGGAGGGAAATGGCACGTCAGGTTGCACATGAGATAAAAAATCCATTAACCCCGATGAAACTCAGCGTTCAGCATTTAAGGAAAACCTGGGATGAACAATCCGGGGATTTTAACCAAAGGATACAGAGATTTACAAAAATAATGACCGAGCAGATTGATTCTCTTTCTTCAATAGCTACGGAGTTTTCGGATTTTGCAAAAATGCCGCTTCCTGTATCGGAAGAGCTTGATCTTATTGAGATCCTATCCTCTGTGGTTTCTATGTACCTGGGCCTGGAAAATATCGAGATCAGGCTTGAAACCTCCGAAAACCAGGCAAAGATCAAAGGCGACCGGCGGCAGATTGTAAGGGTTTTCACCAACCTTCTGAACAATGCTGCACAAGCCATCAGCAAGAAAGAAAAAGGATTGATTAAAATTTCTGTTTGCAAAAAAGGCAAAAATTATTCTGTTGATATTGAAGATAATGGGAATGGTATTCCTGATGAACTTTCTGAAAGGATATTCCTTCCCAATTTCACCACCAAATCAGGAGGGGCTGGACTGGGTCTTGCGATTGTAAAGGGAATCATCATCAACATGGGCGGAGATATTACTTTTGCCTCCTTAACGAACGGAACGGTTTTCACAATAAATATCCCTGTTTTTAATGACAAAATATCCGCTTAACCAAAAAGGTATTCTCTCTTCAGCCCTGTTGATCCTGATGTTATTCCTGGCTTCCTGCGGTCACGACAAACCCTTGGAAAGGAATGTTGACTTTCCCACAGGATCATGGCAGAGGTATAATAAGCTGAAATTTGAATTACCCGTCAAAGAGAATGGAAAAACCCTTGATGTAATTTTTGAACTTCGTTGTAAGAAATCTTTCGTTTATGACGAAATCCCTCTGAATATGATACTTGACACGCCTTCGGGGGAAGAAAGGATTAAGGAATATCTGATACAGATCCGCGATAAAAACGGAAATTATTCAGGGACTCTGAATGGAGATACCTGCATAAGCAGGATTTTTCTAAAGAGAAAATTATATTGTTCTAAAAAAGGGATTCTGAAAGTTGAAATCGAGAATCTTAACCCGAGAATGAAAACAGAAGGGGTAATTTCAGCCAGGCTGATCCTTATCGGGCATTGAAAGCAGCTTCAGTGCTTTAATCCTGTCGAGCCGGATCTGATTAACGAGCTGGTCAAGATTCTGAAATTTTTTCTCTTTTCTAATGATCCGGAGGACTGATACGGAGATTTCTTTTCCATAAATATCTTCAGAAAAATCAAGAATATTTACCTCGATTACCAGATGTTTTCCGCCTATAGTGGGACGCAGGCCAATATTACACAACCCGAAGAATTTTCTTTCCTGGAGCATAACACTCACAAGGTAAACTCCGTTTGGAATCATTTTCGGTTGAGCCGCCGGGGTTTGGATATTGGCAGTAGGAAAACCAAGAGTCCTCCCAAGGTGATTTCCATGAACAACCAGGCCCCTGATACAATAATTCTGAACGGCCTGCATTTCGGATAAATGTATGCCCGGGTGAACCGGTTTTGAGGCTTTATTTGAGGCAGCTTTGCTCATGGGCCCAAAACTACGTAAAAAGAGGCTGGATTCAGAGCAGGGATTTATTTTTTTTAATGATACCCGTTAACAATACTCTTGAAGTTACTGATGGCAGTTTTCCCGAAGGTGCAAAAATAAACATGAATGCATAAAAAGAGAGTCACCATAAACCCGCAGAAAAGATGCAACAGATCGGTATAATCGAGCCCGCTGATTCCAAGGAGGCTGTGGACCGTAATTTCGGGATATAATAACCCTAAGCCCGACAGTATGACCAGGGGTATAATAATATACATTACACCCACGTAAGAGATTTGCTGCAAAGGATTGAATTTTGAATCCGGTGTTACCGGGAAGGGAGCTTTTTCCTTCCTGAAAACACCTACAGTATAATGGTGAAACTGGGTTTTCAAACGTTTAAAATAACCTTTGACTTCAATCACGTAATATGCGCCATTTTTTGTAAATAAATTGCCGATGAAAAATATGATATAATTGATTGACAGGAGCACTCCTGCAATATTATGAATGACAACAGCAACATTAAACCTGACGGTTATCGTCGGGTTTGCAAACTGGATACTAAGTCCGGTTACAATAAGGGTCAGGCAAAGCAGGGCATTCAGTACATGCCATAATCTTATCCAGATGGGATAAAGGTACAGAGGTTCGTTAGTATGATCTTCCATGTTTATTTTGAATTTCGGATACGAAGAAAAGCATGAATCAGAATAGCAGCTATTGTAAAAGTGAAAATTACAATGCTGATGATGTTCAGTGTGTTGTCCTGATCGGGACCGATAGTGGCGGTTTCGCTCAGAATTAAACCTTTAACCCATCCTTTCCGTGAAATATTTTCCTGCACCTGGTATTTATACAGCGAAGCATAAAGGATTGAATTTTTTGCATGACAGGATTCACATTTTTTAACCGCCAGGTTTTTTGGAACTATCTGATGGGCAACGATCAGTGTATCTTTATTCTGTGTATGACATTCAATGCAGCGGACATTTGTGAAATGTGAGGCCTGATTTGGGAGCCAGTCATGCTTGTCAAGAAGATTTGGTTTCCTCTTATCGGTAAGCAATTCATATTTCGTTATATCGCTATGACAGTTCAGGCAAATCAGGTTGTCATAAGTGATGGTTTCCTTCAGGTTCTCGTTGGTTCTGGCTTTAATCTTGTAAGTATGTGGATTGTGGCACATCCAGCAGGTGAAATCCTGGCTGTGTTTTTGTGAATGAACACTGGCCATAAAGTTAGTATCAATCTTTTCGAATTGGAATTTGGCGTATTTTTCATCCCCCCCATGACAATCCAGGCAATTGGGCTTGGATTCCATACGCAGGTTACCGGCATGAGGAAATGCGGCGTAATCTTCAGAATGGCAGTCGGTACACTTAAAACCCTTGTGGTTGGACACGTAGAATTCATTGCGGTTAATAATAAGTTCCGAGTACATTCTTTTATTCACCATCTTCTTAGTCTCGTCATTTTCATACGTATATTTTGACTGACCGTGGCACTTCAGGCAATGTTCGTTATTCTCGCTGTTTTTAAACTTTGTCAGATCAATTTTTATAATATTTTCCTGCTTTTCAGTTTTGTCACCGGGAGAAGAATCTGTGGTTTTAGCCAGAGTAAAAGCAAGGGCAAAACAGAGTAAGAGGACGAGAACAACCCATGCAGGACGGATATTTGCTCTGTAAATCATAGATAGGACTAGTTAATTACCGGTTAAAGATCAATAGAATAAAATAAATGGGTGTTTACTTTGAATGAAAGCAAACACCCATTCGTATAGTGTTTTAATACACTGGATTATTTTTTCAGTGTGCGCATGTAAGCAACCAAAGCCCAACGATCGTTAGCTTCAGGAATTTTCTTTTCGTAAGACGGCATTTCATCGCGGCCTTTGCTGGTTTCGAAGAAAATATCGCCGTCGGACTGACCCTGGAAAGCAGCGGCAGTGAAGTCACCGGGATTTGTTTTCAAAGAAGCGGCTTTTGGACCGTCGCCAAGGCCTTTACCACCGTGGCAGGATTTGCAATGCTTTGCCCAAAGATCTTTGCCATTGTTAACAACGCCTGCATCTTTAAGATTTACCGGGCTTTTAACAGATTTTGCAGCAGCAGGGATATCCCATGCCTTTTTAGCCTGAGCAAAGGAGTTTCCTGTGATGAAGAAAATTGCGATCACCATGGTGATCAGAACTGTGATGATTCTCTGTGTTGTTTTCATAATCCAATTTGGTTTATTAAGGGTTTATATTTCATCTTTTGCCCGGAGTTCCGGATGGTATTACTTACAGGTCCGGGTTGTTTAAACGTTGTTCGTACAATTACATTAGAAACTCCACAAACGGGTAATGTTAAAGCCGAAAAGTATGTATCCGTTCCAGAAATCGTTGGTTTTATTCATAGCTGTGACGTACTGGGGCACAATGCCGTTTGCGACAGCACAAAAGATCTGGAAAGTATGCGTACTTGTTGAAATTTCCCAGCCAAGGCTGATGTTCTGGTAAGGAGCAACTCCGCTTTTAACCGAAAGCCAATGGTTTGGATATCTGACAACAAAAGCCGGGTCATAATTCACGACGATTGGCTGTTCAAAAGCCAGGATAAGGGATGACTGTGGACTAACCTTCAAACGGCCAAGCAGTGAAAAGGATGCAACATCGTTGGTGGAAACCGAATCGACTTTGTTAAAATGAGAGTAAGCCAGACCAAGCTGCATCGAGAACATTTTGCAGAAACGGCGGGCGAACATGAATTCATGGTACCAGGAAAACCTGTCGCTGAATTTGTAATTCATTCCGAAAACTTTACGATCGGAAGCGTCCAGCCCCAGGTTGCCATAATAAGCAATGGTGAGAGGGCATCCGCCTTTACGCTGATGCAAAAAAGTGTATTTCACCTGAAAATCCTGTACCATATGATTTTTAGTAGTACCAAGCCCGATAACAAGGTTTTTCACCGGGGTGAAGTTCAGTCCCAGGCGTATGTTGGAAGCGCCCCAAAGGCCAAAGATATCGGTCCATTTGTTTTGGATGGTTCCGAAACGGTGTTCAAGGACAAATTCAAGGGTATGTGCCGGGGGCTGATCCACGGTCTGGTAATCCATAAAAATTCCGCTCTCGAAAGCCCTTTTTTCAAGAGGCTTTTTTACAGGGACGGAAGCTGAATCCGTTGCTTCCTGTGCGAAAGACACAGCAAGGCCCGAGAAAACGAATATTATGCTGAAGATGATCTTTTTGATTGTCATGGTAATGGTTTTATTCATGTTAATACTTAATTGTTCAAAGCACCCTGGTTAATCCAGTTCTTGATCAGCCCGGCAGAAGTTGCGTCGCAGTATGCCGACATTGCTCCAGTAGTGATTTCCTGATAAAGTACACTGGATGAGGCATTCCCTGCAACAACCAGGCTATTGTCCATCAGACTTTTATATGAACTTCCTGCTGTGAGATTAGGAACAGGGCCGCCTGGTTTATGACAAGTGCAGCCTGAATTAAAAATTGGCTGGATCTGGGTTGAATAAAGCACTGGAACATTGGGTGAGGGAACATCGGGTACTATTGTGGCATATTTACAGGCCGAAAGAGAAGCAAGTACCAGAAAAACGGTTAAAAGGTTGACTAATTTTTTCATTTTTCAATGTTTAGTGTTAAAAATGACGATTCTGAAATCTTAATTTTTTATGAAAAAAGGCTTCAGGATTGCTTTTCCTGAAGCCTTTTCTGATAGATTATACCAGAATTATTTTTTTAATCCGGTAAAATATTGGATGCCGTCAGTAAGCATATCAAGGGTATAAAGATGGTTGTGAACGCCCATACTGCGGTCAGCATAGACCATCGAGAAATTCCAGTAAATTGCCAATTGGATCTGGGGGCGTTTAAAGGGCTTGGTTGCACTTATCGAGCCTTTGAGAACCATGTTGACAGAGTCAAGAATATTGTTCTGTACAAGTAAAACTTTTAACTGGTTTAATTTAGTGGTAATTTCAGTTTGGACTCCGTTATAATCAAAGGTGGTTCCGATTGAGGCATGGCAGGGTTTGCAAACCGCAACATTGTCGCCCGTGCTTAAACTTGACATGGTAAGAGTGTGACCTCCAACAAAATTGCCTTGTGCAGTTCCGAGATGGCAGTCATGGCAGGTTGCCTTATCCTTGTGGGGTGATGTTCTGAAAGCAGCAGTACCCATTTCATAAGCACCTTTTGCAGCGAGCATGAGGAATTGTGGCCCGTGATGCGGTCCCCAGCGGTTGCTGGTGATTGCAATGGTATCTGTTCCCTTAGGATTGGTCAGAGGGGGAACTGCCGGCCTGGCCTGGTGGCATTTGCCGCAAAGGTTTGAGGTACCGTCTACTATTCCATTAGTAGTAACCGAAAGGTCAATGGAAGCAGTCGTATCAATATACGGATGAACCGGGGTAACGCTTCTCAAAGTCCAGTCGGCCGGGGTATAGGTGCTGTGAATTAAATGACAGGTGCGGCAATTGATAGGAGCTGCATCTGCATAAGCCTGTGTTACTGTTGAACCTGTCTGAAGTTTTTCCAGGAAACCTTCATGACTGTGGCAGCCGGAACAACCACTACGGGCAGCCTCAGCAATGGTACTTGCTGATGCATGTTTTGAAGCATCATACTGGAAAACTTTTACAACGATGGTATCACTAAAGGTATGGCAAAGGGTACAGGTTGCATTCGCATCCTTACCGTTTGATCCGTTGGCACCAGCGGGGCCCTGGGGGCCTTCCTTGGTACAACCGATAAAAATAAGACCGGAAACCGCCATAACCATGATCCCCGATAGTACTAACAAGAGTAATCTTTTCATATTCTTTCAAATTTTGTTAATAAATGCATTTATAGATAGCAGACAATGGTGCAAAATTCTTGCACGACAAAAATATTAATTTTAGTTGTTAGAAATTTAACAGAAAGGTGAGATTTGTTTCTGAAAGAAATGATATGCCTCAATCCTTGATTGATATATGTCAATGGTCAAACGTGCAGACATCATCTGAAACCGGGTTGTTTTTCTCAGCCGGTTTCGCTGATCTGTTTTAGTTGCTTGATATTTAATATTTCAAAGATATTCCCGTCAACTGTGAGTATGCCTTCCTCCTTGAATTCCTTGAGGATCCTGATCGCACTTTCCTTCGACATTCCTGAAATATCAGCCAGGTCCTGTCGTGAGATAGTCATATTAAAAGGGTTGGTACAGTATATTTTCTCGGAAAGATAAAACAAGGCATCAGCAATGCGGCCATGCATCTGTTTCTGGGTAAGACTGATTACCTGTTCAAAATTAAACAGTGTTTGGGCGGAGGTGCGCTTTATAAAATCTTCGGCAAAATCAGGATTAGAACGGATCAGTTTTTTAAATATGGAAGTATCTACCAGGCAGGCAGTAGTGTCCTCGACTGCAGAGGCAGAGTAATAATGTTTATTGTCGAGATACACCCCGGGGCCAAAAATATAATCTACAGGCTTTACCAATGCAAGAATAAGGTTCTTGCCGTATCCTTCGATATAGATTTTGGTTAAACCCGAAGTAACGCAAATGAAATGTGAGGATGGAGTTCCCTGTTTGAACATGATCTCACCGGCTTTATAAGCAACGTGAAACCTCCCTGTATTTATTTGTTCAAGCTCCTCATTTTTAAGACTTTTAAAAATAAAAGATTTGCAATTACAGTCAGCGCAGTTTAAAAAAAACATTGGTTTTCCGTTCATTCTTTCTCCGTCAAAGAAACCATTCCCGGACTAAGCTGTTTGTTTAATTGATGAATCCCCGGGAAAAAGAAGTCAGTTCGTTATAAATCAACAAAATGCACTTTTGCGATAGCACAAAAATAACAAAAGAATTGATAAATAGCAAAAAATCAATGACTTTTTATCAATTACTATATTGAGTTAAATCAATGCCCGGAGGGATGATCCCCAAAGAGGAATTCGGCGATCTGCACGGCATTGGTAGCTGCACCTTTTCTCAGGTTGTCGGCAACCACCCAAAGGTTTAAAGAATTTGCCTGGCTTTCATCACGTCTTATCCTACCAACAAATACTTCATCTTTGCCTTTTGAAAAAAGAGGCATGGGATAAAGATTTTCGGAAGGATTGTCCTGAACTACCACACCGCTTGTGTTTCCCAGCAAACCCGAAACGTCTTCCAGCACAAAGTCATTTTCGAATTCTATGTTAACAGCCTCGGAATGTCCGCCTATCACGGGTACCCTTGCAATGGTGGCTGTGATTCGTATAGAATAATCATTGAGGATTTTTTGGGTTTCTTTTATCAGCTTCTCCTCTTCGGTAGTATAGCCGTTTGGCAGGAAGCTGCCACCGTGTGGAAAAAGGTTAAGGTCAATGGGATGAGGGTAAGCCAGGGGACCACTGATCCCGGCACGTTCATTTTCAAGCTGCCGAACCGCACCGATACCTGTTCCTGTAACCGATTGATATGTGGCTACAACAATTCTTTTAATCCTGTATTTCAGGTGAAGGGGCGCAAGCACCATGACCAGCTGTATGGTAGAACAGTTTGGATTAGCAATAATTTTATCGGATTTTTTGATGATGCCGGCATTGATTTCCGGAACGATCAGGGGGACATCCTCATCCATCCTCCAGGCCGAAGAGTTATCAATCACAGTTATTCCGGCTTCGGCATACTTTGGGGCCCATTCCTTTGAAGTGCCCGCACCGGCACTGAATATGGCCACTTCAGGCTTCATGGAAATGAGCCCGGCATGATCCATCACTTTGTATGACTTGCCGGCAAATTCAATCAATGAACCAACAGATTTTAAGGAAGCTACAGGATAAAATTCTTCGGGCCGGATATGTCTTTCTTCCAGCACTTTGATTATCTCCCTTCCTACCAAACCGGTCGCGCCAACTATAGCAAGTTTCATGATTTGAAATTTTCAACAAAGATAACGCAACAATTCCTGCCTTTGTATATCACTTTTCTGTTTTTGCCGGATTAAGTACATATAATATCTTTTCGAAATGCAAAGGTTAAAATTGCGAGTATTGATTTTCCTGACTGTACTTATTCCCATGATGGCTTTTACCCAGGTGAGGGATGATTTCAGTGACGGAGATTTCAATTCCAAGCCTTCCTGGACCGGCGATACGTCGGCCTTTACGGTTAATTCACAGCATCAGCTGCAACTATACTCATCGGGATCCGATACATCCTGCCTTTTTACTCCCGGCATCAGCCTGGCCGACATGGAATGGTCTTTCTGGATCAAAATGTCGTTTAACACTTCGTTGAATAATTACGCAAGAATATACCTCGGGTCAGATTCCCCGGATCTGAAAAGGTCAATAAACGCAGTGTATCTTCAAATGGGCGGATCGGGTGACAGCCTTGTTTTATTCAGAAAAAACGGGGCCATTAATACGCCAATCTTAAAGCTACCGGTCCTCAGGACCAATCATTCCATAAATATTTTCAGGATTAAGATCTGCAGGGATTCTGCAGGAACATGGGATTTTTATGCCGACAGTACAGGGGGCCATACATTCACTAGATTTGGCTGCTTTAACGATAAAGCGGCGGTCCCCTCAGCCTGCCTGGGTGTGTTTTGCAGGTATACCTCGAGCAATTCAAACAAATTCTGGTTTGATGATTTTTATATGGGCGGAATAATTCACGACACCATACCACCTGGGCTTATTTCAGTCGGTTTTTCGGACAGTTTGACAATCCGAATAAAATTCACTGAACCCATTGATTCAACATGTCTTGATAAGGATCTTGATTTCTCGCTAAAAAATAGCCCTGAAAAAATTCTAAAAGCCTATATAATAAAGGATGAACCTTCAATTATATATATAAGAATAAATGCAGGTGAAAATGACTTTTATTGTGACACCCTGGAAATTAAAAATATCAGCGATTATTCGGATAATATTCTTATGGATACTTCTGTTTATTTTTGCTATTATATTCCCGGGTCTGCCAAGCCCGGAGATCTTATTATCAATGAAGTTCTGTTTTATCCGGATGCAGCCGGTTCCAGGTTTATTGAATTTTTCAACCGTTCATTCAAAGTGGTTGATTTAAGTACGTTATCGGTCGGGGCGGAAGGCGGCAGTCAAACTGCAAAGAAGTACGAAGCGCTTTGTAAGACTGAAAGGATGCTGTATCCCGGGGATTACTATGTTATCACTGCCGATTCGGCCAAATTGTGTTCAAGGTATTATACGCCAGACCGGGGTAAAATAGAAGGGGATGAACATTTCCCTTCCATGGATTCAGATTCCGGTTCAGTATGCCTCATATCCAACGTAGATTCCTTGCTGCTGGATGAAATGAGGTATAACCAGAACATGCATTTACCCTTCCTGGCAAGTACAAAGGGCGTATCGCTTGAGCGCCTGAACCCGCAGTTGCCTTCAAACAGCAGATCAAGCTGGCAGTCTGCATCTGAAACTTCGGGATTTGCCAGCCCCGGGTATGAAAATTCACATTATGCCGTCGAGCCTGGAAACGGGATTGATCTTCAGCTGAGCAGTTCTGTAATTTCACCCGATAATGACGGCAGGGAGGATCTTCTTTATATCAGGGTGAACGGTGTTGAGGCGGGAACTTTGCTTACATTAAGGATATTCGACATAAAAGGAAATATGGTTAAAACCATAGCTGGTCCTTCAACAGTATCAGAGGATACATTATTCATCTGGGACGGAACAGCCGATAATAACCTCAGGGTTCCGATGGGATATTATCTTGTTTTTTCGGAAAGCATAAGTTCTTCAGGCAAACACTCAAGGGTAAAGAAAGCCGTAGTTGTGGCTCAAAAACTGTAATGGCAGTCATAACCTGGCATAGGCAATGGTTGCCACGCTTATGACAACGCCCGGAATCATAGCTATGGCTGAGATGCACGACTCAAGTGTTGCTCCCGTGGTAACGACATCATCAACCAGGAGTATTTTCTGCCCGGCGATTTTATCCGGATCTTTTATGTAGAAAATGTCTTTCACGTTCTGCCAGCGTAAGAACCTTGATTTATGAGTCTGTGTTTCGCTTGAATTTTTCCTCAACAGGCATTGAGTGGTAAAAGGAATGTTCATGGCAGAGGAAAGCCCGATAGCAAATTGTTCGCTCTGGTTATAGCCCCTTTTAAGGTATTTTTTCCTGTGCAGGGGAACTGGTATAATGATTTCCGACATGGAATAGGGATGGCAGGATCTGAGAATTTTTCCGAATTCTTCGCCCAGGAATACTCCAATATCTTTTCGCCCCTTGTACTTTAAAGCATGCATCATGTTCTGTACCTTGCTTCCCTTGTTAAACAGCAGGAAAGAAGTGGCCGAGAGAATATCCGCCCGGCCCCAGAAAATTCTGTTCACGGGATTATCGCCGAGGAGGTGAAAATTTGTACGCGGAAGATGGTAAAAACAGGCATCGCATAGAACAGTTTCATGTTTCCATAGGGAATTGCCGCAACCGCTGCAAATCCTTGGGAAGACCAAGCCGAGAAAATCATCAGTCCACATTCTGCTTAATCCGCCTTCATCAAAAAAGTGATACGTAAAAGTTTATCAACACATGTAAGAATTCTACAAAAATTACCGTAGGTTTGATCAGGTTTTCTGACAAAACAATCCTTCATGGATGAAGTATCACAGGAAAGACTCCTGGAAGTAAAAGGCCTTAAAGTGAGGTTCCGACGGGGAAAGGAATATACGTTGGCTGTTGACGGAATCGCCTTTGATATGTTCGCTTCCGAAACACTTGCGATTGTCGGAGAATCGGGATCGGGAAAATCAGTCACAGCCCTTTCGGTAATGAAACTGATTCCGGATCCACCGGGCAAGGCGGAAGCAGAGCAGATCAGTTTTCGGGCTAAAGGAGGGCAGCTGGTTGACATTCAAAGGGCATCCGAACATATGATGACCGGCATCAGGGGAAAAAGCATTGCAATGGTTTTCCAGGAACCAATGACCTCTTTGAATCCGGTATTTACCTGCGGGGACCAGGTTTGTGAGGGAATCCGTGCGCACAATGACATCCCGAAAGCCGGTGCAGTGGCGGCCACGCTTGAACTGTTCAAAGAAGTAATGCTTCCACAACCGGAGCGCATCTTCAGGGCTTATCCCCATCAGTTATCGGGGGGGCAGAAGCAGAGGATAATGATCGCAATGGCTATTTCCTGCAACCCTTCACTCCTGATTGCAGACGAACCTACAACAGCGCTGGATGTAACAGTGCAAAGGAATATCCTGCAATTGCTGAAACAAATTCAGAAAAACAGGCAGATGGGGATTTTGTTCATTACCCATGACCTGGGCCTGGTTTCAGGTTTTGCCGACAGGGTTATCGTTATGTATAAAGGCAAAATAGTAGAACAGGGAAGTGTTTCGCAGATTTTTACCCATCCTCAGCAAACGTATACACAGGGTTTGCTTGCCTGCAGGCCTCCCCTGGATGCCAGGTTGAAAAGGCTGCCGATGGTAGCCGACTTTATCAATGGGGCAAGACAAACAGGGCTGGAATTAATCGGCGCGGAAGAAAGGGAGAAAAAACATTCCCGAATGTACCGGCTTGAGCCGGTGCTCAAGGTCAAAGATCTTGTAAAGCATTTTCCAGGGACGAAAGCCGTTGATAATGTCAGCTTCAATGTATTCCCGGGCGAAACCCTGGGGATTGTAGGGGAGTCGGGAAGCGGTAAAACCACCTTGGCAAGGGCCGTTCTTGAGTTAATACCTCCCGATTCCGGCAGGATTCTTTTCAGGGACGAAGAGATCACCCTGATCTCAAAAGAAAAGCTGAAAGCACTGCGGAAACAGCTTCAGATCATTTTTCAGGATCCTTATTCATCGCTTAATCCAAGGCTTACAGCCGGAGCGGCAATTCTTGAGCCTATGAAAGTGCACTACCTTTTCGGCAACGACAAGGCAAGAAAAATCAAGGTTATGGAATTGCTTGAAAAAGTCGGCTTGCAGCCTGAACATTTTGACAGGTACCCTCATGAATTTTCAGGTGGGCAGCGGCAGCGAATCTGTATAGCCAGGGCACTGGCCGTTGAACCTCAGCTCCTGATCTGTGACGAATCCGTTTCAGCGCTGGATGTTTCGGTGCAGGCGCAGGTCCTAAACCTGCTTAACGACCTTAAATCGGAATTCGGGCTTACCTACATCTTCATTTCACATGATCTCAGTGTTGTAAGGTACATGTCGGACAGGATCATCGTGATGAAAAACGGCAGCATAGTTGAAACGGGGGATGCCGACCGTATTTTTACAAATCCTCAGGATGCATACACTAGTTCACTAATTGAAGCGATACCGCATCCGGAATTTCTTCAATAATTCAGTTTTAAAGTTATCGGCATGAAAAAAAAAGCAAATAAGGGAATTACCGGTGACGGAATCAACCTTGTGAGGTCAGTAAAGGAAGTGTTCCAGCAAAATCCTTTCAGCAGTTTCAATTACAAGCAGGTTTCGGCCCGTCTGGGCATCGATGAACGGGCCGGCAGGGACAAGGTTAGACTGATCGTCGAACGCCTGCTCATGGGCAAAGAACTCGTAGAATCAAAGCGGGGGAAATACCAGATCAATACCCAAAGCGAACGGTTTAAAAAGGAGATGAGCCGGGAAGTCACAGGAAGGGTCGATATGAAACAGACCGGCAAAGCCTATATCATTCCTGAGGACGGGTCGGAAGACATTTTTATTGCTGCCGAAAACACACATCATGCCCTTCACGGGGATACTGTAAGGGTGAGTTTGTTCCCGATCCGGAAAGGACATAAGAGGGAAGGGCAGGTTACCGAGGTCGTAAAAAGACATAAGCGTCAGTTTGTCGGGATAATCGAAGCAAGCAAAAATTTTGCCTTTCTGATTCCTGATAACCCGTCGGTACCCGTTGAAATACTGATACAAAAACCCGACCTGAACGGCGCCAGGAACGGAGAAAAAGTGGTTGCCGTGATCACTGAATGGCCGGAGCATGCCCAGAACCCCTTTGGCAAGGTAATCCAGATCCTGGGCAAGCCAGGCGACAATCAGGTGGAAATGCAGGCCATACTGGCCGAATACGATTTTCCTCTGTCATTTTCAGCAAAGACCGAAGCCGAGGCTGAGAGGATTTCTGAAATTATTCCCGAGGCTGAGATAAGCATAAGGAGGGACTTCAGGAAAGTATTTACGATTACTATCGACCCTGAAGATGCAAAGGATTTCGACGATGCCGTTTCCCTGAAGAAGCTGCCGAACGGGAATTGGGAAGCTGGCGTTCATATTGCCGATGTATCGTATTATGTTCAAAAGGGATCTGAGATCGACAAAGAGGCTTTTGAACGAGGAACTTCAATTTACATGGTGCATAAAACAATACCGATGCTTCCCGAACGCTTGTCGAACCAGCTTTGCTCACTTCAGCCCGACAAGGACAGGCTTTGTTTTTCGGCGGTATTTGAATTTGACGAACACGGGAAGATCTGCAGTGAATGGTTTGGTAAAACCGTTATTCATTCCTGCAGAAGGTTTGCTTATGAAGAGGTCCAGGCCATTATTGAATCGGGGAAAGGCGAATATGCCGAAGAAATTACCGTTCTGAACGGGATTGCATTAAAACTCAGGGAAGAACGCTTTAAAAAAGGTTCTTTTAATTTTGAGACACAGGAAGTCAGGTTCAGGCTGGATGAGAAAGGCCGCCCTTTAAGTATCTATATCAGGGAGATGAAAGATTCTAACAAGCTGATAGAAGACTTCATGCTGTTGGCAAACAGAAAAGTGGCCGAATGGGTTGGGAAGCAGAAACCGAACGTACAGCCTAAAACCTTTGTTTACCGGGTACATGATAAACCGAATCCCGAAAAGCTGGAGATCTTCACACAACTGGTCGAGCGTTTGGGGTTTTCACTGAAGCTATCCACAAAAAAATCAATGGCTCATTCCTTTAACCAGCTGTTTCATGACATCAAGGGCACAGGTGCTGAGAATATGGTTGAAAGCGTCGCCATAAGAACGATGGCCAAGGCCTTTTATACGACGAAAAACATAGGGCATTACGGCCTGGCATTTCCGTATTACACGCATTTCACTTCGCCTATACGCAGGTACCCCGACCTGATAGTCCACCGGCTTCTTCAGGAGTATCTGGGCAACAAGCCATCGGTACCTGCTGCTGAATATGAGCAACAGTGCGAACATGCATCGGATATGGAAAAACGCGCTGCCGACGCCGAAAGGGCATCCGTAAAGTACAAACAGGCTGAATACATGCTGGATAAAATAGGACAGGAATTCGATGCATTGATTTCGGGAGTAAGTAAATGGGGAATCTATGCCGAGATTATAGGGACGAAGTGCGAAGGGATGATCAAGTTAAGGGACCTGGACGACGACTATTACTACCTTGATGAGGAGAATTTCAGGGTAACAGGGCAGAGGTACGGGAATGTTTACAAACTGGGCGACAAGGTAAGGATCAGGGTAAAGAAGATCGATCTCTCAAGAAAACAGATGGACTATATTATACTCTGAAATGGACCTTATTTCTTCAAAAGACCTTGTCGGGGCCAGTAAAGCACTCCAGGTGTTCGGGGGCGAAAAGCTTGCAAAAATCATTTTCAGGCTTCTCAGGATGGACCTGGTCAATAAAACTTACAGCGATAATATTCACCTTCCACCGCCCGAATTCCTGGATAAGGTTTTGGAGGATATAATGATATCTTATACTGCCCCCATAGATGACCTTAAAAATATTCCCCCTGAGGGTAGTTTCATCACGATATCAAACCATGCGTATGGTGGAATTGACGGGCTGATACTGATCTCCCTGATCAATAAGCTGAGGCCCGACTATAAAGTGCTGGTGAATTTTTTGCTGACCCGGATCCTGCCGTTACAGACTTACTTTATTGGGGTAAACCCTTTTGAAACACATAAAGATGTAAAATCCAGTTTCGGGGGCTTAAAGGATGCCATCGTCCATCTTGCAAACGGTCACCCCATGGGTTTTTTTCCTGCCGGGGAGGTCAGTAGTTATAAGCTTAAGCAACGCGGCATCACCGACAGGGAGTGGCAGCATTCCATGCTGAAGTTTATTAAAAAAGCAAGGGTCCCGATAGTCCCGGTATATTTCGAAGGCCATAACAGCATACAGTTCAATGTTCTTGGTTTCATACACCCTGTTCTGCGAACCCTTAAACTTCCGTCAGAGTTGTATAATAAGGAAAGGAAAAGCATCAGGGTCCGAATCGGAACTCCGGTTTTGGTTGACGAACAGGATGAATTTAAAGATATCAGCGACTTTGGCAGGTTTCTTCGAATGAAAACCTATATACTCGGTTTGAATGGAACGCCTGAGAACATCACTTACAGGCGCAGGCTGCACCCGGCTGAGCAAATTATGGATGCGACCCCAGAGAACCGGATCCTTAAAGAAATTGAACAACTGAAAGATGAAAACCTTCTGTTCAGGGTCAAGGAAAACTTTGTTTTTTGCGCTCCCCCGGTAAAAATTCCAAACATCCTGAAGGAGCTTGGAAGGAGGAGGGAGATGACTTACAGGGAGGTTGGGGAGGGTACAAATAAGAATATGGATATTGACCAGTATGATTCCTATTTCGAGCAGCTTTTTATCTGGGATGAAACTGAAAAACAACTGGTTGGGGGGTATAGGGTAGGGAAGGGGAATCAGATACTCACTGAGTTCGGGATGAAAGGATTTTATATAACAAGCCTGTTTAAAATTAACAGGAAATTCGCTCCCATCCTCAATGTTTCACTGGAACTCGGCCGTTCGTTCATCATCCGGGAATACCAGAAAAAACCGCTTCCTTTGTTCCTGCTCTGGAAAGGGATACTCTACCTTTTACTCAAAAACCCCAACTACAGATACCTGCTGGGGCCGGTAAGCATCAGCAATGAGTTCAAGCCAATTTCAAAAACACTTTGCGTGGAGTTCCTCAAGGCAAATTATTTCAATTCGGAATTTGCCGAATACATAAGAGCCAGGAATCCATATAAGCTAAATCCCCTGAGGATAATTGAAACTGACCTTTTCCATAAATATACCGAGAAAGATGTTGGCAGGCTTGACAGTTTTGTGCATGATTTTGACCCAATGTACAGAACTCCAGTACTTCTTAAGAAATACCTGAGTGTAAATGCAGAGGTCCTGGGATTCAACATAGACCCCTTGTTCAATAACTGTCTGGATGCACTGATGATACTTGACCTGTTTGAGGTTCCGTTCCCGACCATTGAAGGCCTTGCAAAGGAATTCCATGACCAGTCACTGCTGGAACGGTTCAGAAAATAGTTCAGGCAAGTTTGTTCTTCTCGATCAGGTCAAAAAAGTTCTTGCGGAAAGTTTCGCTTATAGGGATGTATTTATCGAGGATCTTGATACGGTTCCTTTCAATGGATTCAATCTTGTCGAGGGCTACGAAAAACGACTTATGGACCCGGCAAAACAAAGGTTCATGAAGCACTTCTTCAAGTTTTTTAGAATTCATAAGGGTCATAATCCTTCTTGTTCTTGTAACTATTCTCCAGTAATCCCCCATGCCTTCAACATACAGAACATCAGGGCATTCTATCCTTTCCATCCTGGTTTCTGTCTTGACAAAGAAATAGGAATGTATAGCGGCCCTGGGATCATTCGGAGCTGTTTTTTCGCGCAGGTTATTTTCTAGCTGCATGCGTTCATAAACCTTGTTAACCCCTTTTAAAAACCTTGCAAATGATATAGGTTTAAGCATATAATCAATGACATCCAGTTCAAATCCCTGGATGGCATAATTTTCATAAGCAGTGGTGAAAATCACAAAGGGAGGGTTCTGAAGGGAGTTGAGAAGTTGAATGCCCGTAAGTTCTTCCATCTGTATATCCAGGAATATCAGGGCGACCTTGCCTGAGCGGATAAATTCAATGGAATCCACCGCATTGTCAAACGTCTTTAAGAGATTGAGAAAAGACACTTTCGAGCAATAATCCCTTATGATATCAAGAGCCAGGGGTTCATCATCTATTGCAATACAATCGATCTGCATCAGTTTCGTATTATTAATTTGATGATAAATAATTCTTCAGAAGGTGTTATATCCAGGCTGAATTTCTGTGGATAAAGCAATTCGAGCCTCCGCTGGATATTGGTAAGCCCTATGCCTCCCTGCTGGTCTTTGGGTGAGTGCTGGTTTTTACGAATGTAATTTTTCACTTCAAAAACAATTTCCTTAGCGCTGATATCCAGGCGGACCATGATACCCGGCGCTGCCACGGTACGGCTGGCATGCTTGAATGCATTCTCAACGAAAGGAATCAGTATCATCGGGGCTATGGTCAGCCCATCGGACTGCCCGTTGATGGTAAGCGAAACAAAGTCTTTATTCCTTAACCTCAGTTTCTCAAGTTCTATAAAACTTTTAAGGTATTCGATCTCTTTTTCAAGCAGTACTTTGTCGGTGGTGGCATCATACAGCATATACCTCATGATCGACGACAATTTCATAACTGCTTCAGGGGCGTCATCCGATTTCTGGTAAACGAGTGAATAGATATTATTGAGTGTGTTGAAGAAGAAATGAGGATTTACCTGTGACCGCAGCAGGGCAAGTTCGCTTTTCTGTTTCTGGTTGACGAAATCGGCCTGGAATTTCTGGTTTTCATACCAGTTGATTGCCAGCCGGATCAGGAGGCTGTATATAAAAAATATGACGATCAGGCGGATATCATTAAAGACCCACTCCCTGTTAAAGGGCATTTTCGACATGTCATAATGGACAATATATTTCCAGAACGGATACTCCATACCCACCCTTCCGGCCATTACTAGACATGCAAGTGCAAGACCGATGAGGATGCCGAGAAATTTGTTCTTAAGCCTGAAAAGATATTTGAACGAGAAGTAAAACACATAAAAAGAAAGCATTCCCGTGAGCATATGGATGATGAGGTCAGGGACCAGATAGGGGACTTCCTTATTTAAAAAATAAGGGAATGCCGCCTGGTTAAAAATGTATAACCAGAAGACCAGATGGATTAGTATTTTATATTTAAGCTTCATCCGATACGATTGAAAATCAGCGCTAATATAGGGAAGAAATCAACCCCCTGTTAAGATATTCAGGCCTAATCTGCAATGGGGTTATTTCTGTCGATAAAGGAGCTTAAACCATCGCTGAAAATTCAGCTCAAAAGCAATAAAAAATCCCCGGTATTGAATGAAATATCATACCGGGGATCTGAGAAAAAATAAAAGTTTGCTCTACTGAACCAGGGTCAGTTCATTGATCAGGTTAGTAGCTCCGGCGAATTTATCAATGATGAAAAGGACATAACGGATATCCACATTGATAGTTCTCTGAAGATCGGGTTCGAATGAAATATCACCGCTCATGGCTTCCCAGTTCCCGTCAAAAGCAAGACCGATAAGTTGTCCGTCGGCATTGATTACAGGGCTTCCCGAATTGCCTCCCGTAATATCATTGGTAGTAAGGAAGCAAACCATCATTTCGCCGTTTTGCCCGTATTTCCCATAATCTTTAAGCTGGTACAGGTCTTTCAGCTTCTTTTCAACGATGAATTCTTCGTTTTCCGGATCTTCCTTCTGCATTACCCCGTAAAGAGTGGTATAATAGTCGTAATGAACTGCATCGGCAGGGTAGTAGTCAAGAACTTTCCCATAACTAAGGCGCATGGTTGAATTGGCATCGGGATAATACTTCCTGTCGGGGTCCATTTCGCGAAGGCCGGCAACAAACATACGGTTCCCTGCTGCAACATTGTTTCTCAGGGCTGTCATGGCATTCATATACTTAGCAGCGGTTTCACCAACAGACTTTGAAAGTTTCCATGCCGGGTCTTTTTCAAGTGTTTTGCGGTTTGGCTTGGCCAGGAACCTGTTCAGGCTTTCGGCGGAAGCGAAGATCGAAGTAGAATAAACATTTTCGGCATAAGCTTTATAATCCGTGCCGAATTCTTTCGTGATTTCTGCAAAGACCGAAGGCTGTTCGGCTGCCGAAACATTCTGGAAGTATAATTTCAGGATTTCGGCAAGCTTCTTTTTCTCGATAGCCTGGTCTTTATCCTTGAACATGGAAGGCACTGTTGTTTGAAAGGCTTCAATAGCTTTAGTCAGGGCAGCTTTGTCCTTTTTCTGGTAAGCATCCTCGATAGCTGAAGCCCTGCCGGCAGTCTGGATTATGTCAAGTCCTGATGCACCCGCATTGGAGTAAAACATAGGAACGGAAACTTTTGCCAGAGCAGCATAAGCCTGTCTAAGGTCGCCCAGAACATGCCCGTATTTCTTTTGCCTGGCAGCATCTTTGCTGCACCAGGCAGTGAATGCGGTTTCAATTTCCTGTTTCTTTTCTTCGACATGGTTGCGTTTCAGCATTTTGACCTGGCCGATATAATTTTTCCAGGTATTGGCTATACCTGCATAATTGCCCGCATAAGCGATCTTCACGGCCTTGTCAACATCCATTCTTTCCTTCATGACTTCAAGGTTCTTGCCATAAATGGTAATCAGCGCGGGATACTGAACATTGAGGTTGAATTCGAGACCGTAGGAAGTGAGGTAACGTGAAGTTCTGGCCGGATAACCCCAAATCATGGCAAAATCGTTTTTCTTGATCCCCTTCAGGCTGACAGGCAGGTGGTAGGCAGGTTTGAGGGGAACGTTCTTCTTAGAATATTTTGAGGGATTTCCTGCCGAATCGGCATAAATACGGAAAATGGTAAAGTCCCCGGTATGCCTTGGCCACATCCAGTTGTCGGTATCCCCGCCGAACTTCCCTATGGATGAGGGGGGAGCACCAACAAGACGAACATCACGGTAAGTCTTGTAAACGAAAAGATAGAATTCATTTCCAGAATAGAATGACTGGACCACTGCGTCATATTTGCCGTCTTCTTCAGCCCTTTTCCTGATCCTGTTGCTGATGCTCCGGATTTTCAGCTGCCGGTCAGCTTCTTTCAGGGTATCGGGAAGGAAAGGAATAATGGAATCGGTTTCGTTCTCAACTCTTATAAGAAAAGAAGCGCACATTCTTTCATTCGGCAGTTCTTCACTTTTGTTCATTGCCCAGAACCCGTTGGTAAGATAGTCATGTTCGACCGTGCTGTGGCTTTCAACTGCGTTAAAGCCGCAGTGGTGATTTGTGAAGATCAGGCCCTGGTCCGAAACCACTTCGGCAGTACAGAAAAAGCCTTGCCCCCCTCCGTTGGCCGAAAGACCAACGATTGCATCTTTCAGGCTTGAGTGATTAATGTTATACAGTTCATCGGCTGTGAGGTGAAGCCCCATTTTCTGCATATCAACATAATTAAGGCGGTTAAGCAGGAGAGGCAGCCACATTCCTTCGTCGGGAGGATTGTCGGCAAAGGATGGCTGTGAAACGATCACAATAAGCAGGGCAGCCGCGGCCAGCAATAATTTTTTAAAGATGTATTTCATAGAAAGAGATTAAATAGTGGATAATTAATTAAGGCATATGTATTGAAAATCCTTTGTAATATTCGACCAGGGACCCGGCAATGATGAATGAGCCAATGATCATAAACAATAAACCTACAATGCGGTTCAGCCATAGCTTAACCTGTGGGTTCCCGAGTATTTTTATCTTGTTGGCGAGAATGCACTTCAGGATATCGGTTGTGAGAACCATGAATAATGTCCCGCTGAAGAAAAGAGCTACGGCTCTCTGGTCGCCACCGTATGTTGCATTGATGGCAAGCATGGAAGTGATCCAGAATACCCAGAGAAAAGGATTGGCTATGTTAAGTACAAATCCTTTGAAAAAATATGGTATAAGACCGGGTTTCTTGACTTTTATTTCATTTATGGCCTCCACCTGCTCGGTCATCGGTACCCTTTTAAAGAAAGTGTAGATGCCGAAAATGGTCATAATAGCACCACCTATAATCCCAAGTACCAGGTGGTAAAACTTGTCATTGACGATCTGAGAAGCCCCAAAGTAAAAACCTATAACAAGGGCAAGGTCACTGAAAAAAATTCCGAGGGCAAGAGAGATACCGGTTTTAATACCATGTTTTACGCTGGTCTGTAAAAGGGCAAAGAGCGCCGGGCCCAGGGTAATGGCAATGGTAATACCCAGGATCATGCCCTCGAAAAGAGGGTGCAGAATAGTCAGGCTATTGACAACCATAATTTCTAAGATGCTCTTCCCAGGATTTCAGCTGCTGATTTTTAAGAACGCGGGGAAATTTATGAGCCCCTCCTTCTTTTCCCTGAGCCTTCATCCAGTCATAAAAAGCCTGCAAAGGTATAATTTCCGCCTGAATTTCCCTAATGGCTTCGAGTCTTTCCACGCGGTAATCGTCGTTCAGGGTTTTAAGGTAATCATCAAGCCTGCCGGCCAGGACCAGAGGGTCTGCAGGACTGTCGGTTCCCAGGTACCATTTGTGGCCAAACAGGCTTCCATGGCGAATGCCGCATACCGTAAACTCGCTGATCATAATATTCATCTCATCCTGCAGCATCTTTACAGCCCTGTTCATATTATCCTGGGAAAGATGTTCCCCGCAAAGGTTCAGGAAATGCTTGGTCCTCCCCGTTAGCTGGATCTCACAGGTTTTCGTATTGGTAAATTTTAAAGTATCGCCGATAAGATACCTCCAGGCCCCGGCACAGGTTGAAAGAAGGAGGGCATAATTGCGGCCTTCCTCCACTTCCTTTAAGCTCAGGGATTCTGAATTTTCTTTAAGATTGCCTTCTTCATCGAAATTCCTGCCGGTATAGGGAATAAATTCATAGTATATTCCATTATCGGTAATCAGGACCATGGAATTTTTATTATCGGGATACTGATAGGCAATATAACCTTCCGATGAAAGGTATGACTCATTGTAAACGATAGGCTTCCCTAAAAGTTGCTGAAAGCTGTTCACATATGGCTCAAACGAAACGCCGCTGTGCACATAAGCGCCGAAGTTCGGCCAGATCTCATGGATATGGCTTAGTTTATATTCCGAGATGATCCGTTCAAGGATGATCTGTATCCATGCGGGAACCCCTACAACAATCCCTATGTCCCATAACGGAGCATTACGCACGATCTCGTTAAGCTTGACCTGCCATTCCACCTCCCTTGAAATGCTTTTCCCCGGTTTGTAGAAATGCTGAAACCAAAAGGGGATGTTTTTAGCCGTTATACCCGACACATCACCCTGGTAATACGTGCCGTTATACTGCAAATGGGTGCTTCCGCCGATCATAAGTATGCCTTTCTCGTAAAACTCATCGGGGAAGTCGTATTTAGTAGTGCTTACAAGAAGGCGAATAGTTGCCTTCCTGATTGCCCATAGCATATCGCTGGTCACCGGGATCTGTTTTGAGGAAGCATCGGCAGTGCCGGAGGTCAGGGCAAAATATTTAACCCGGCCCGGCCATGTTACATAGGATTCACCGTTAAGGCTCCTGTACCACCAGGACCTGAACATGGAATTATAATCATGAATGGGGATGTTTGAGCGAAATGCATCAATGATATCGGGTGATTCAAGCAGGTCGGAAAAGCGGTAGTGTTCGCCAAAGGCAGTTCCCTGGGCCTTTACCATCAGCTTTTTAAGGACTCTTTTTTGTTCGCCAACAGGGTCGGTTGTTTTAATATCGATAGGGAACCGTCTCAGCTCATATGCCTTTTTAATTATAGACCCAAGTAGCGGCATCCCTTAAATATTATTAGAATCGTGTAAAATTACTAAAAAAAGATACTTACTTTCGAATCAGATTTAATCACTCCCGGTAAATTCCCAGCCCCTTTGGGGCGGAACCCGGGTCCAGGGCTCTGCCCTGGGGTTAATACCGGTTTATCAAGCAGCAACAAAGGGAATCAGCAAAACAAACAACCCATGAAGAAGAAAATCCTTTATACGGTGTTAACAGTAGCGGGACTATTGTTATTTGCAGCATGCGGGATTTTAGGTTATTTGCAGTTCACCGAGTACAAGCCTGCACCTGTTGAACAGGTCCAGGCATTCGGGAAAGGATCACCGCTCGCTGCAGATAAAACAGAGTTCTCGGTTATGACATGGAATATTGGTTATGCAGGTCTGGGCAGGGAAACAGACTATTTTTACGATGGAGGGACCATGGTGCAGCCCGAAAAAAAGGATATGGAATCTTTTTTGAAAGGAATATATTCGGAACTGAAATCAACTGACAGCCTTGACTTTGTTTTTTTGCAGGAAGTTGACATCAACAGCAAACGTTCATACCACGAAAATCAGCTTGAGGAGCTGAAGAAGGCGTTACCAGAGCACTGTTATGCCTTTGCCCTGAACTACAAGGTAGCTTACATCCCGATTCCTGTTTTGGAACCCATAGGACAGGTTAACGCAGGCATCTGCACTTTTTCAAAGAACCCTTCGGAGAGCAACGAACGGCATGCCTATGATGCTTTCTTTTCCTGGCCCAAGAGGCTGGCCTTCCTCAAAAGGTGTTTCCTTGCCTCATCTTTTGAAGTCTGTGGGGGGAAGCAGCTGATTATGGTTAACCTCCACAATTCAGCATATGATGTTACGGGGGAACTTCGCAGCAAAGAACTTGCCCAGCTCCAGGCATACCTTCAGATGGAATATCAGGAAGGAAGCTTTATTGTTGTAGGAGGCGACTGGAATATGAACCCCCGGGGGTTCCTTCCGCAAGGAATAAGTTCAGGAGACAAGGCATATTCAATAAAGCCTGCCATGGACAGTACATTCATGCCCGGCTGGCAGGTTGTTTATGACCCTGCATTACCTACCAACCGTAATACCGACGCACCTTATAAAAAAGGTGTAACAGGTACAACCGCGATTGATTTTTTCCTCGTTTCTCCCAATGTTACTGTATTAAAATGTTTTACCCTGGACAAGGGTTTCGAAAATACCGACCATAATCCTGTTTTTTTAAAATTCAGGCTTCAGGCTGAAGTCCCGGGTTTTTCTTTTTTATAAATTGTGCATTCATGCTGAACAAGCCCGAAAAACATACCGTACGTGAAGAAAGCCCGCTGCTTGATTTTCTGGCAGGACAATATCCGCAGTCATCGAAAACAAGCCTTAAAAAGATAATAAGCCATGGCAGTATCACGGTCAACGGGAGGACCGTTAAAAATCCTGCGGCTGTAATTAAGCCCGGTGATGAGATCGGTTACATTAAGCATACGGTGGTGGTAAGAGCGTATGCCCCGTTCAGGATCATTTTTGAAGACGAGCAGATAATTGTTATCGATAAACCTGCCGGGATGCTGACTTACGGTGAAAAAGGCAGCAGCGGAACTTCTGTCTATAAAGAACTTAAAGAATACCTGAGTGCGGCCTCAAAAAGCAGGGCGGAATTGTTCGTGGTTCATCGTCTCGACAGGGAAGTATCAGGTTTGCTGCTGTTTTCCAAAACCGAGAAAGTCCAGGAAAAGCTGAAGGAAAACTGGCATGAGTTTACCAAAAAATACCGTTCCATGGTTGAAGGCGTTCTGGAAGAAAAATCAGGAGTAGCAAAAAGCTGGTTATCTGATGGCCCGGAATTCAAAGTTCATTCAGGAAAGGAGAGGGAAGGGGCCAGGTATGCCGAGACAAACTGGCAGGTGCTGAAAGTGATGGAAAATCATACTCTTCTGGAATTACAGCTTGTAACCGGGCGAAAAAACCAGATCAGGGTCCAGCTTTCCGACATGGGTCATCCTGTTGTTGGCGACAGGAAATACGGGGCCGATGCATCATTTGAGAGAAGAATCAGGCTTCATGGTTGTTATTTGCACATCCGGCATCCTAAAACCGATGAATGGCTTGAATTCCACAGTGATCTGCCCAGGGGATTCCTGGTTTTAAAGCCTGAAAATGAGAAATACAAATAGCTGATCAGTTCCCGAAATTCCGCTGTCGCCTTGCCTCAAAAACCACGATGGCTGCGGATACAGACACATTCATTGAATCGATTTTGCCACTCATTGGAATTTTAATTGCCTGGTCTGCCATTGTAAGCCATTGTTCGCTGAGGCCTGTGGATTCAGTTCCCATTACAAAAGCGGCAGGACTGCGGAAGTCACAGTTGTGATAAAACAGATCGGCTCCAAGCGAAGTTGCATACGAGCTGATTTTTTTTGAACGAAGCCATTCCAGGGTTTCCCGGGTGGAACTGACCGCTACGGGAACAGTGAAGATGCAGCCTACGCTGGAACGTACGGCATTTGGGTTATAAATATCGGTGAGCGGATCGCAGATTATGACGGCATCAAGCCTGGCCGCATCCGCCGTGCGAAGCAAAGCCCCCAGGTTCCCCGGCTTTTCAACAGCCTCAAGTACCAGGATAAGGGGGTTGGAACTAAGGGTCAGATCACTTAATCCCTGGTGTTTCGGCCGTGCAAGTGCAATTATACCTTCGGCATCATTCCTGTACGCCATACGGTTATATACCTGAAGTGAAACCTCGACAAGCCCGGCCTTAAATGAAGTGCTGATGTTTGTTACTTCTTCAGGCAAGAGTAATTCGGGGCAGATGAATACCGATTGTATTGAGAATTTGCCCGAAACGGCCAGTTTGAATTCACGCAGGCCTTCAATTATAAACAGATCCTGTTTTTTCCGCTCCCGCGATTTCTCGCTGAGCAATAATACATTTTTTATTAGTGGATTTTGAAGGCTTGTGATTTGTTGTATCATAGGCCGAAGGTACAAAGAAATCAGAAATGATTTTTTTCGGCAGCTTTGAAAAAATCCTGATCAGTTCATGTGAGAAGGGAAATTTTTGTAAATTTGCGTATTCAAGTACCACAAATATTTTATGTCGAAAATTTTTGCATTATCAGAAGCTGCCTCGATTGCAATTCACAGTGTGGTTTTAATCGCACGTACCGAAGAAGGCATCAATGCCGTAAAAATCGCTGAATTTACAGGGTTTTCCAAAAATCATATTGCTAAAGTGCTGCAACGGCTTGTGAAGAGTGATTTGTTGAAATCGGTAAGAGGACCAGCAGGCGGGTTTACCATGAAAAGAAATCCGAAAGATCTCAGTTTGCTGGATATTTATCAGGCTATCGAAGGCCCGATAGAAATGACCGATTGCCCCCTGGCTTATGAGATTTGCAACTTCGACCGTTGTTTGATGGGTAATGTTATTAACAAATTAACTTCTGAATTCAGAAAATTTCTTGAAGACCAGACCCTGAGTGCATACTTGTAGCTAATTTTTTTTAAGCAAAAAAACGTAAATGAATACCTAAATGCATATATAAAGTTTATGTCAAGAAAGATCATACAGATAGATGATGAAAAATGCAATGGTTGCGGGTTATGTATCACAAACTGTCATGAAGGCGCGCTCAGGGTCATTGACGGTAAAGCTCGCCTGATCAGTGAGCTGTTCTGCGACGGGCTGGGAGCATGCATAGGGCATTGTCCTGAGGGAGCGATTGAAATCATTGAGCGGGAAGCTGAAGAATCGGCCATTACAGATCATTTCCCGCTTGTTGCCGGACTGGCAGAAGCCAGCTCGGAGCTGAGGCAGTGGCCTGTTCAGATGCATCTGCTGAACCCTTCCGCTTCTTATTTCAGGAACGCCGATTTAGTGCTGGCAGCAGATTGTGCAGCATTTGCAATGGGCAATTTCCATTCACGTTTTTTAAAAGGAAAATCACTGGCAATTGCCTGTCCGAAGTTAGACAGCAACAAGGAATCCTATATTGAGAAACTCAGTTCGATGATAGGCCAGGCGAAGATCAATTCATTGACTGTTGTTATGATGGAAGTTCCCTGCTGCGGAGGCTTGCTTCAATTTGCAAGGATTGCTGCTGAAAAAGCCGGGAGGAGCATCCCTGTAAAAAAAGCAATTATCAGCATACAGGGGGAAGTGCTTTCGGTGGAATCTGTATGGTTTCAGCATGAAAATAAGCAATGACATGATTTATCCGGACAACCTTATTGCAAGGATAATGTCTCTTTTAACCGGCAGGCTTGATAATAAAATGAACTTCTTTCATCTATGTAGTGTTTTTTCCCTAACATTTTTCATTATTTTTGCTAACTATTTTTCCAGAAAATTTTATTGTAGTATTAATTAATCAGGTAATCAGCGTGAAAAGATTTAAACTTATCAGTGCTCTGGCTATTATTGTCCTTATATCAGGATCGGTTTCGGGGCAGGAAATTACCACCAAATTAACCCGGATTCAGTGTCCTGATGGTGTTGAGACATATGTTTGCAAGGCCATGTACTTCGATGTTTCCCCTCCTTTGACTGAAATGGCCAAAACCGGAATTGCCCGGGTGAGGAAGAAGGAAAACGAAGAAATAAAAAATCCCAGGAACCCCATGTATGAGATTTACGGTCATCACCCGTTTTTACTTTCTGAAGACCCGGTATGGCAAAAACATGAAGGGACATATCAACCTCAGACATCAGGCCCCATTCAGAATTTTGAAGGCACCGGGAATCTTGACGGGGTTTTGCCTCCCGACACTCAGGGGGATGTTGGTCTTGACAAATATATTCAGGTGGTTAATTCGAGATATTCCATCTGGACTAAAACAGGAACGCCAATACTTTCGGGTATACAACTGGGTACAATCTGGGCCGGGATTCCGGCTCCATGGAGTACTCACCTGAACGACGGTGATCCGGTCGTGTTGTATGATAAGGTTGCACAACGCTGGCTGATTTCACAGTTTTCCCTGCCCAGTGCCAGCCAGAATGCTGAACTTGTTGCAATTTCAGCAACTTCAGACCCGACGGGTACATGGTACCGTTATGTATTCTCTTTTGGGAACCAGATGCCCGATTACCCAAAAATCGGGGTATGGCCCGATGCATATTATTTGTCGTTTAACCAGTTTGCAAACCAGGCCAATTTCAGCGGAACAGGAGCATGTGCATTGCAGCGCGATAAAATGCTTACAGGAGATCAATCGGCTGCTATGGTATATAAATCGCAGGGAACTGCCAGTTCCGACCCCTGGGCCATGCTGCCTTCGGACTGGGACGGCACTGTTACCCCGCCAACCGGAGAACCCAATTATTTTATGTATTATGATGACTGGAGTTCCACTACTACACAATATTTGAAAATATGGTCATTCCATGTTGACTGGACGACAACTTCAAACAGTACGTTTGTCAATACATACAGCCCTGCGACTGCAGCATTTAACTCGGTACTCTGTTCATCGGGGAATTGCATACCCCAGCCGAATACCAGCGTTAAAGTTGGAGATTTAGCCGACCGCCTGATGTACAGGAATCAATACAGGAATTTCGGCAGTTACCAGACCATGGTCACCAGCCATACGGTCAATGTTGGCGGAGGCCAGGCCGGTTGCCGCTGGTACGAATTACGTAACTATGGCACAGGATGGAGCATTTACCAGCAGGGGACCTATGCCCCGGATTCATATTACCGCTGGATGCCAAGTGTTGCAATGAACGGGAACGGGGATATTGCACTCGGGTTTTCAATTTCCTACAGCTCAACTGTCTTTCCCTCAATACATTACACAGGCCGCCGGGCATCTGATCCGGCCGGAACCATGACAGTTCAGGAACAAACCATTGTAACCGGGGGCGGAAGCCAGACATATTCCACTTACCCGCGCTGGGGTGATTATTCGATGATGTCAATCGACCCCTCGGATGACCAGACTTTCTGGTACACCGATGAATATATGCAAACAACAAGCGCTTCAAACTGGCAGACCCGGGTCGCATCCTTTAAATTCAGCAATCAGCCTACGGTTATTACAACCAGTGCAACGTCTGTGACAGGTACATCAGCCACGCTCAACGGAACCATCAACCCCAACGGGCTGGCATCCACCTATAATTTTGAATGGGGAACCACTACGGCTTATGGTAACACCACCACAACCTCTTCGGCGGGATCAGGGTCATCTGCCGTAGCCGAGAATGCGCCACTTACCGGGCTCATAGGAGGAACGACCTATCATTTTCGCATGAACGGGACCAACAGTGACGGAACCACGAACGGCAACGACATGACTTTTGCACCGGGGGCTGCTTCCGTCACGACCACGGCTGCAACTGCCATTACCATGACCACGGCAACTTCGGGGGGCAATGTTGTCTCCGACGGGGGCTCAACGGTTACCACCAGAGGTGTATGCTGGAGTACTTCTGCCAACCCGACAATTGCCGGAAGCCACACTACCGATGGTTCAGGCCTCGGTGCATTTACCAGTTCCCTCACAGGCCTTACATCCAATACCCTTTACCATATAAGGGCATACGGAACAAACAGTTTTGGCACCTGGTACGGTGCAGATCTTACTTTTACAACACTTTGCGCACTTTATCCCCTTCCTTTCACTGAATCTTTCAACAATACCTCCATACCTTCATGCTGGAGCCAGGTTGACCACCAGGGAAATGCCGAGATCTGGCTGTTCGGTACAATTACCGGGTATACGGGACTTCCGAACCTGACAGGGAATTACGCTTATTTATGCAGTCGTGCTTACGGCAGCGGGAATTCCCAGAATGCAGACCTTGTAACACCGGTATTGGACTGTTCGGCATACAATACAGTCACCCTTGGGTTCAACCATTATTTCAGGCAGGGGGGGGGAGCCACAGCAAGCCTTTCATACAGCAGTGACGGCGGAACTACATGGAATACTATACAGTCCTGGACCACCAGTACAACCAACCCTGCAGCATTCAGCCAGGTTATTGCAGGTGCAGCCGGTTCGGCCAATGTAAAATTCAGGTGGAATTATACAGGAACCTATGGTTACTGGTGGGCTGTTGACGATCTATCGGTAACAGGAACCACAACCAACACCCTGTCGGTTACTCCATCGAACCAGAATGTACCTGCTTCACCGGCCGGTTCGACTTCATTCAGTGTGACCTCCAATACTTCCTGGAATGCTTCAAGCAACCAAAGCTGGTGTACTGTGACTCCTTCGGGAACAGGAAACGGAACAATTACTGCCAATTATACCGTGAACACTCTTGTTGCTGGCAGGGTTGCCACAATTACGGTAACAGCCTCGGGGGCTCCTACAGTAACGGTTACCGTTACCCAGGCAGGAGTTACTCCAACACTTAGTGTAACCCCTTCAAACCAGAATGTGCCTGATTCTCCCGCCGGCACAACCCCTTTTACAGTAACTTCGAATACCGACTGGACTGCAGTTTCAAATCAGACCTGGTGCACGGTGACCCCTTCGGGAACCGGTAACGGAACAATAACGGCATCGTACTCGCAGAATACAACGGCCAGCAGCCGGGTGGCAAACATCACCGTGACCGTGGCAACTCTTAATCCTGTCGTCGTAACTGTGACCCAGGCTGCTGCCGCACCTAACCTCACCGTGGTTCCACCCAACCAGAATGTGGCCTATTCGCCTGCAGGCACTGCAATTTTTACAGTAACATCCAATACGTCCTGGTCGACCAGCAGCAATGCAAGCTGGTGCAGCGTAAGTCCGTCTTCCTCCTCGGGTAACGGATCTATCACCGCATCGTACTCGGTTAACCCTGATGCCACCTCCCGCGTTGCCACTATTACGGTTACCGCAAGCGGACTATCCCCTGTTACCGTTACCGTGACACAGGATGCATCCCCACTCACTCTGGATGTGCAGCCCCCGAACCAGAACGTACCTGCATCCCCGGCGGGTTCCACGAATTTCAGTGTAACTTCAAATGCCAGCTGGACCGTGGTTTCCGATCAGGCATGGTGTACTTTAAATTCATCAGGAACAGGCAACGGGACGATCACTGCAAATTATTCCCAGAACACCTCAACCAACGGCAGGACAGCTAATATAACAGTAACTGTTGCCGGCCTCTCACCCGTTGTGGTCACAGTGACCCAGAGCGGAATAAATCCGACCTTAACGGTTACTCCCCAAAACCGTAATGTAAACTATGTTTCGGGAAACACTACATTCTCTGTACTGTCCAATTCTGCCTGGACTGCCAGCAGTGACTCGGCCTGGCTTACAGTTACCCCTTCGGGAAACGGGAACGGCACGATAGACGCTGCCTTCCTGCAAAATCCATATTATATCCCAAGGGTTGCAACAATTACGGTGACTGTTGCCGGAATAAGCCCCCAGATGGTTACGGTAACCCAGGCTCAATCAACTGTTTCGGTGCAGGAACATACTTCAGGAGTCATCCGCATAATCCCCAATCCTTCAAAGGGAACTTTCCGTATTGATGCTGGAGAACTGAAACCCGGAACCCTGAATGTGATCATTATGGATCTCAGCGGACGTACCATTATATCGAGGGTATGCAGGAATAATGCTGATCTTCTGTTCGACCTTTCCGCATCGGCCGAAGGCTCCTATTTTATAAAAATTTCAGCAGACGGCCAGGAAATCAATCAGAAACTCATACTAACGCGTTAATTTTTTCAAATTCCCGGGCTGCTGCCGGCGATTGTTGTGTCACAGGAAAGCCTGTGACAAGGACATTCACCGGCAGCAGTTTTTTTTGGAAAATCAGAAGGATCTGAGTAGCTTTGTTAGCAGATTAACAACTGCCTGAAAAGATCCTGAATGAAAAATTTTCTTAGAAGGCTTATACCCCCGGATCAGTGGCTGAAACCTGTAATCGTTATGCTCGGGGTTTTTTGCGGGCTTGCGGCCTATGCAATCTATATTTCGAGGGCCCCTTCCTATCTTTCTGATAATCCAGAGACCTGCATTAACTGCCACGTAATGAATCCCCAGTTTTACGACTGGGCTCACAGTTCGCACAGGAATGTCGCGAGCTGCAACGATTGCCACGTACCCCATAATAATGTGTTTGCCAAATACCTGTTCAAGGCCAGTGACGGGTTAAGGCATGCCAGTATTTTCACATTGCGCGCCGAACCCCAGGTGATCTATATAAGGGATGCCGGAAAGAAAGTAGTCCAGGGCAACTGCATACGCTGCCATGAAAAAGTAGTGGGTACGGAGTTCGTATTTTCCGTCCAGCCGAACTTTCATAATTTCCTTAAGGAAAGGACCTGCCTCGACTGCCACAGGGAAACCCCGCACAAGCGGGTCAACGGACTTTCGTCAGCTCCCAATGCACTGGTAAAAACAAAGATCGGCAGCCGCACCGAAAGGGATGAAGACGAGGCGGAGGATAAACGGTAACAGGCCATCAGCCTGCATAAAAAAATAAAAATTGTCAGGAACATATGGAAACCATACAAAAAAGAAAACCCTGGAAAAACTGGCTGTTGTTTTTTGCCACCATGCTGGTTGTGTTTTTACTTGGTTTGCTCGCTTCGTCGATCACACAACGTAAAGCCGAATCGGAATACGTATACAAGCCCAGGGTTAAGCTCGACGAGTATGAGCCAAGAAATTCCCTGTGGGGAGAAAATTTTCCAAGGGAATACCAGAGCTATTTGCAGACTGCCGATACCAGCTTTGCAAGCAAATATAACGGGAGCGTATCTTTCGACATGCTGTCGAGGGATCCCCGTATGGTTGTGCTCTGGGCGGGGTATGCGTTTTCGAAGGATTACAGCCAAAGCCGGGGGCATTATTATGCCATCACTGATATCCGCAACACTCTGAGAACAGGTGCGCCTAAAGGCCCGGATGACGGACCTCAGCCTGCTACCTGCTGGACATGCAAGAGCCCTGATGTTCCGAGGATGATGGAAAAGACGGGACCAAAAGATTTTTACAAAGGGAAATGGTCTGCCAAAGGATCTGAAATTGTCAATTACATAGGCTGTGCCGACTGCCATGACCCGGGGACCATGGACCTGAGGATAACCAGGCCTGCGCTGGTGGAAGCGTTTAAGGCCATGGGCAAGGACATCAGCAAGGCAACACACCAGGAAATGCGCTCCCTCGTTTGTGCCCAGTGCCATATTGAATATTACTTCGACAAGCACCGGCCTGATGCGCCCGATGTGGCATACCTGGCTTTTCCCTGGAAATACGGTACTTCTGCCGATTCCGCTTTGAAATATTATGATGAAATCGGTTTTGCGGATTTCACCCACCAGCTGAGCCGGGCATCCATACTTAAGGCGCAACATCCCGATTATGAACTTTATCTTACGGGCATACATGCCGACCGCGGGGTTGCCTGTGCCGACTGCCATATGCCGTATATCAAAGAAGGCGGACAGAAGTTCACCAGCCATAAGATCACCAGCCCCCTTGCGAACATTTCAAACACCTGCCAGGTTTGCCACAGGGAAAGTGAAGCAGCTTTGAGGGAGAATGTGTATGAGAGGCAGGATAAAATAAAACAGATTAGGGACCTGGCCGAAACGGAGCTGGTAAAGGCCCATGTTGAAGCCAAAGCGGCCTGGGATGCAGGCGCCAGTGAAAAGGAAATGGGGCCGGGATTAAAACATATACGGAATGCGCAGTGGTACTGGGATTACTCTGCTGCCAGCCACGGGGCTTCTTTCCATTCACCGGTCGAGGTTTCGAGACTTATAGGATTGTCAATAAACGAAGCCCAGGAAGCCCGGGTAGAACTGGCCCGCATTTTGGTCAGGTACGGGAAAAACAATGAAATATCATATCCCGATATCGCCACTAAGGAGAAAGCACAAAAATTCATAGGTTTGCAAATGGAAAACCTGGTAAAAGAAAAACAGGAGTTCCTGAAAACTTTGGTGCCTGTATGGGAACTGCAGGCAAAAGAACGTGAAAACAAATGGGTCAAGCCCGAAAACGAAAAAGACTGATTATGAGCCTGGAAGAAAAGATCAACAATGACATTAAAGCAGCCATGCTTGCCAGGGAACAGGAAAAACTGGAAGCCATACGTGCCGTTAAGGCCGCCATACTGCTGGAAAAGTCAAAGGAAAGCGGAACCGGCGCTATAGATGAGGCTGCCGAACTGAAGATATTGCAGAAACTTGTAAAACAAAGAAAAGAGTCGGCCGAGGTTTATACAGCCGGTAAGCGGGAAGACCTTGCAAAAAAGGAGATGTTCGAAGCCTCCATTATCGAAGCCTACTTGCCTAAGCAGCTGAGCCCCACCGATGTCGAGGAAAAGATCAGGCAAATCATTGCCCAGACCGGTGCTGCATCCATGAAAGACATGGGCAAGGTAATGGGCATTGCGGCAAAGGAATTCGCAGGAAGGGCTGATAATAAAATGATCTCGGAGAATGTAAAACGCCTTCTTGGCGGATAAACCCTTAAAATACCCGATATTTACAAATACGGACCTATGGATTTTCTTACTCCTCAGCGCTGGAAGGATTATGAATTGATTGATACAGGCGGGCTTGAAAAGCTTGAGCGTTTCGGGCAATTCATATTGGCCCGTCCTGAGCCCCAGGCCGTTTGGAAGAAAGCGCTTAGCGAAAGCGAATGGGAGAAAATTGCCTATGCCAGGTACAGGAGGAATAAAGGAACGGATCCGGCAAAATCTGAAAATTTCGATAAGGGGGAATGGATCAGGATGAAAAAGATCCCTGATCAATGGAAGATCAGTTTTCAGTATAAAAACATGGACCTCAGGTTCCGCCTGGGGCTCACTGCATTCGGACATATCGGGGTTTTTCCCGAACAGGCGGTTAACTGGGAATTCATTTATGATTTCATCTCGGGCCGGAACGATAAACAAGGGAAGGATGGACAAGCTAAAGGATTCAGGGTGCTTAATCTCTTTGCCTATACCGGGGGAGCTTCCCTTGCGGCCAAAGCAGCAGGAGCCGAAGTTGTCCATGTCGACTCCTCAAAACCTACCTTGAACTGGGCCAGGGAGATGATGGAATTGTCAAATCTTGACGGGATCCGCTGGGTCGTCGAAGATGCCCTGAAATTTATCAGGAGGGAAGCTAAAAGGGGGAATAAATACAACGGGATAATCCTGGACCCGCCGGCATACGGACGGGGACCTGAAGGCGAAAAATGGATGCTGCAGGACAGCATAGACGAGATGATTTCGCATTGCAGCGAGATCCTGCTTCCCTCGGAAAGCTTTATGATCTTCAGCCTTTATTCCATGGGCTTTTCTTCCCTTATTGCCGAAAACCTGGTAAAAACACATTTTCAAACCGGGCGCCTGAACGAAACTGCCGAACTCTTTTTCCCCGACAGGAATGGCCGGAAACTTCCCCTCGGAACCCTGCTCAGGCTCACTGACTGAGGCAGCATCAGTCAGTATCAAGAAAAAGATCGGAACTTATCCGGTCGGCAAACAGCTTTCCTTTATCACTTAAGGTAAAGATACCATTCTGTTCGAGGATGTATGAATTCTCAAGGTATTGATGAGCCTGGGCCATGAAATGGGATGCCGCTTTTTCACCAAAAATTTTCCTGATATGATCAGGGTTCGTTCCCCAGATGGTTCTCAGTGAAGTCATGACATATTCATTGTATTTCTGGGAAGGGCTCAGGAATTCGGTTTCGAAATGAGGACTGCCCGACCCGATTAGGTCTGCATACCTGCTGATACTGCTCACATTCCATTGCCTTGTACTGCCGTTGTAGGAATGTGCCGATGGGCCGAGGCCCAGGTAATGATCTCCACTCCAGTATGAGGAATTATGTACGGAATGCATACCGGGAAGGCAGAAGTTTGAAATTTCGTAATGTTCGTAATTATGGGAACCAAGGTATTGCATTAAAAATCTGAATTGGGAAACCGATTTTTCCTCATCAGGCCCGGCAGTTTGTTGTTTCCTGATCTTCACATCCATTGCAGTTTTCGGTTCAATGGTAAGGGCATAGGCCGAAATGTGCGGAATGTGAAGGTCCACGGCCTTTTCGAGGTTGCTGCGAAATGCATCATACGAAAGCGTAGGCATGCCATAAATGAAATCAAGGCTGAGATTTGAAAAACCGGCATCCCTGGCAAGCTGGACCGATCTTTCGGCCTGTTCTCCGGTATGGATCCGGCCAAGGTACCTAAGGTCATCTTCTTCAAAGGACTGTATCCCTATGCTCAGCCTGTTGATGCCCGACTTTAGCCACTCGGAAAGGTTTTTCAAAGTGATGTCGTCTGGGTTAGCCTCCATGGTGATCTCAGCGTTTTGTTCAACCGGAAAAACAGAGCTGATCTTCTCAAGTATGCCGCTTAGTTGGGAAGGCCCGAGCAGTGATGGAGTCCCTCCGCCGAGATAGACCGTTTTTACTTTCTGGGCACCCAGGTAATCCTTCTGAATGCCTATTTCACGGTACAATGCCTCCAAAAAAACAAGCCCGGTTTTAAGGGAAGCAACTGAAAAGAAATTGCAATATGGGCATTTGCTTTTACAGAAAGGGATATGCAGGTAAATACCGGCCATCCCGCTATTTTTTCAGGATGATACGGAAAGTGGTTCCTTTTCCGAGGGTGGAGGTTTTGACAAAGATCTTCCCGGTATGATAGTTTTCGACTATCCTTTTAGACAGGGTGAGTCCCAGCCCCCATCCCCTGGATTTGCTGGTGAATCCCGGGTGAAAAATTGTCTTGAACCTTGATTTTGGGATTCCTTTGCCGGTATCGGTGACATCAATATGGATATGGTCGATGTCATCGCTTATTTCAATGGTGATCAGGCCGCTGCCTTCCATGGCATCCACAGCATTCTTGCAAAGATTTTCGATGACCCATTCAAAAAGATGGAGGTTGAGAGGGATTTCAATGACTTTCAGGGGAGGAGGGCTTACCTCGAATTTAACCTTTTGGGATGTGCGGGAACTGATATACCCGACAGCCTGGTGCACGACCTGAACGATGTTCAGTTTTTCAAGTTTTGCAGTAGAGCCTATTTTGGAAAACCGGTCGGTTATCGTTTCAAGACGCTGAACATCCTTTTCAATCTCGGTAACAGTTTCATTATCAAGCCCCTTGAGTTTAAGCAGCTCGATCCAGGCGATCATTGACGAAAGCGGGGTACCAAGCTGGTGGGCCGTTTCCTTGGCCATGCCAACCCACACCTGATTCTGTTCCGATTTCCTGGCATAACTGAATAAAAGGTAGGCAATGAACAGGAAAACAGCAATCACTGCCAGCTGAACATAAGGATAATACTGAAGCTGCCTTAAAAGGAAGGAGTCTTCAAAATAAATCAGGTGAATGCCGGTATTTGCAAGGTTAACCTGGATAGGGGGATTATGGGAAGCCATGGAATTGAGGGTTTGTTCAACAAACCTGGCATCCTCCATCTTTTTCTTCGGGATGTTGCCATAGCTGGTCCAGTTTTTTCCCGTGCTGTCGGTGATGATTACAGGGACCGAGGCTGAATTCAGGACAACTTCAGCAAAGAAGGAATCGATAAGATCGTCAATAACCTGTTTAAGTTCCGTGTAAATGTTGGAGTCCTTGTAATACAGGTAAATCTTCTTGTCCCTGTAATAATTAACAATAATGGGGGAATAAACAGTGAATTCCCTGAGCAGCTTCCCGTCGAGTTTTTTCCCCTCGAGCCGGGTAAGGGTATCCTTGCCCTGCTTTACATTTCGGGCGTAAATAATAGTGCCACGCTCATCGGTCTGGATAACGGGGATTGTTGTATTGTTTGCAACGATCTCGACTAAAAAAGTAAGTTCTTCGTTGGATGTGGCAGTAATGGTCCTTCGCTGGGCTTCGGCAAGAGTCACAACCCTTCGCCTTTCCTCATCCTTGATTTGTTCGAACAGTTTGTTGGTGATATTTACAAGATCTGCTTTATGGTGGATGGCATCGGCCCAGATCGCTACGTTTTTACGTTCATCTTTACGGATCTCGTTTACCAGGAGATTGGTATAATAAAGGGAGGCCGTCACGATCACCAGGGCAATGGCAAAAAGGATAAGCTTCCAGCGTCGTTTCCTGAGGTAGATATCCACTGCAAGTGTTTTATTTATAACGCAGGAAAAGCAATTTTATTTTTTCCGGGAGCCCGGACCCTAAACGTATTTTTCGCCTTTTTCCAGCCTGACGTCATTCACGAACTGACGTATCTGCTGTTCATCCGCCTTGCGGCAAACCAGAAGGACATTGTCGGATTCCACGACAATGTAATCAGTAAGCCCTTCCAAAACAACAACTTTATCGTTAGGCATGTTCACAATACAATTCGTGGAATCGTAAAGAATGACGTTCTTCCCCACAACAGCATTGGAATGCTTGTCCTTGTGCAGGTTCTCAAAGAGTGAGCCCCAGGTCCCGAGATCCGACCAGCCGAAATCAGCAGCGAGAACATAAACATTGCTTGCTTTTTCCATCACGCCATAGTCAATGGAAATGCTTTTACAAATCGTATAGGTATCCCTGATGAAAGCTTTTTCCTTCGGCGTTTTATAAATTTTTATCCCCTTTTTAAACAGGATGTCAACCTCGGGCAGATGTTCTTCAAAAGCTTTCATAATGCTTTTGACCGACCAGATAAAAATCCCTGAATTCCAGAGGAAATCACCGCATTTCAGGAAAGTTATGGCAAGTTCCATATCCGGCTTTTCGGTGAAAGTTTTCACCCTCCTGATATGGGGGTCTTTCGGGTAAACGGTTCCTTCGTTGTATTGTATATACCCGTAACCCGTATCCGGCCTGCTGGGCCTAATCCCCAGGGTCAGAAGCCAGTCATGCTCAGTTGCGGCATCAAGAGCCGACTTGATATTGTTAATAAAAATGTCTTCTTTAAGGATAATATGGTCGGAAGGGGCAACAACTATCCTGGCTTCAGGATCACGCCCGAGGATGCGGTAATTGGCATAAGCGACGCAGGGTGCAGTGTTCCTGCGCGAAGGTTCCAGGAGTATCTGCTCGGGCAGCATTTCGGGGACCTGCTGACGAACCAGGTTAAAATAGATATCGTTGGTCACGATATAAATGTTCTCCTGGGGGCATATTTTTTTGAAACGCCTGTAAGTCTGCTGAATCAGCGTTTCACCGGTTCCCAGGATATCGATAAACTGCTTGGGATGGCTGGTCCTGCTCATGGGCCAGAAGCGGGCGCCGATTCCACCGGCCATGATGACGCAAAAGTTATGCTTTGATTTTGTCATAATCCTATGAACTATTCACTTGCAAACATAATTATTATCCAGTAGAATTACAATATTTTTCATCCATTCCCGGTTTCACGGGCAGTATCATTGCTTCGGGACTGAAAAGATACATCCTCTGCGTTTTAACGCACATACAGCGGTAACGTTTTCTGAGCCTGTCCATTTTCACGAAGATTCTTCCCGAGCCTGTTACAAACAATTCCCCTTCGGGGATATCGGTGATCCTGATGTTCTCCCCGGGAGGGTCATAAACCTGCAAAAGCCTATGAAGCTGGCTGTCGGCCGAAGACGATGCTTTAGGGTCCTCAAAATAGGACAACATTGCACATTCAATTTCAGGAGGAAAAACATTCATACTGATAAACGGCTGCATCAGTCCTGTAAAACGTTTTTTCCATTCTTTCCCGTGAGGCCTGGGCCTGTGTTTGCGAATCAGGAAGACATTCGCCTTTTCGGTATCCAGGTAAACAAAGAAGTGGGCGACTTCATGAATCAGGGTAAGCAGGAAAGCGTAGGGGTTAAGATCGCCGTTGACCGTGAGCCTGGGCGGCCGCCCATCCCTGGCAGGACGGAAGTCGCCTGTCTTTGTCGAACGTTTCCGGGCGATCCTGCAATCCAGGCTGTGTCCCTGCAGGCATACGATGAGCATGTCCATGGCGCTTTCAGGTACGAAGCCCCTGAAAAGGTGTTCGATTTTTTCGGGGTTCAGCTGGTGGCGTTTGTCGGCGGTACGCTCAAATAGCCGAATGAAGGGCAGTTGCAATTTTTCGGATGTTTTGGTTTTGAACGGGATGGATATTGCTGTGACGAACAGGAGAATGTCACAGTCGCAACCATCGCTGCAAAGATCAGTAAAAACCACTTCCGAATTAAAAGCTTCTGCATAGTTTATCAACAGTAAAATTACCTGATATACCATTAAAACGGTAATTTTAATAAAATTGGTATCTTAGCCGTGGATTTATGTTAAGGCCCATCTCCACCATCGGAAGTTATGTGCTGCTGATGCGGCGCGTTTTCACAAGGCCCCAGAAAGGAAGGCTTTTCTGGCAGGCTTTATTATTCGAGATAGACCAGCTCGGCGTTGATTCCGTGGGCATCGTTGCTTTTATCTCCACTTTTATGGGGGCTGTTGTCGCAATCCAGACAGCCTATAATATCGACAACCCTTTTATTCCTATGTCAATGGTGGGCTGGACCACACGCCAGTCGATAATCCTTGAATTTTCACCTACTGTGATCAGCCTTATCCTGGCCGGGAAAGTCGGATCACGCATTGCTTCGCAGATTGGAACCATGAGGGTAACCGAACAGATCGACGCTCTCGAGATCATGGGAGTGAATTCGGCCAACTACCTCATACTTCCGAAGGTTGTAGCTTCAGTCCTGATCAACCCTGTACTGATCGTCTTCAGCATGTGGCTGGGCATCATCGGGGGATGGGGTGCGATGCTCTTTTCGAAACTGGTAAGCACACATGACTATATTCATGGAATACAGATTGATTTTCAGGCATATATAATTTTTTATGCCCTCACAAAAACCATCTTTTTTGCCTTTATCATTTCTACTGTTTCAGGATATTTCGGTTACCAGACCCAGGGAGGAGCTCTTGAAGTAGGGCAAGCCAGTACCAAGGCGGTCGTAGTCAGCAGTATTGTCGTCATTCTGTTCAACCTTGTATTAACTCAACTTTTACTGGGATGATAGAAGCAGGGCACATCGATAAATATTTTGGCGAGAACCACGTTCTGCGCGATGTTTCCTGTAAATTTTATCCGGGCAAAACTAACCTGATCATCGGTCAGAGCGGTTCGGGGAAGACCGTCCTGATGAAATGCCTTGTAGGTTTGTACGAGGTTGATAGCGGGCAGGTATCATACGACGGTAGGAACTTTTCGGTAATGAATATCGGGCAGCGGAAGGAAATCAGGCAGGAACTGGGAATGCTTTTCCAGGGCGCCGCTTTGTTTGACTCGATGAACGTTGAGGAAAATGTAATGTTTCCTTTGAATATGTTCACCAGAAAGCCGATGGATGAAAAACTGGAGCGTGTGAATTTCGTCCTGAAACGGGTGAATCTTGAAAACAGGAACAAACTCATGACCTCCGAACTCAGCGGGGGAATGAAAAAGCGTGTTGCGATCGCCAGGGCTATAGTGATGAACCCGAAATATTTATTTTGCGATGAGCCGAATTCAGGATTGGACCCGATTACCTCCAACCTGATAGACCTGTTGATTCAAGAACTTACATATGAGTACGGGATAACTACCATAGTCAATACCCATGATATGAATTCGGTCCTTTCAATAGGGGATTCCATCGAGTTTATCTACCAGGGGCAGATCTGGTGGTCGGGGAACAAGGAAGAGATACTGCATATGGGGAATAAAGAGTTGAATGATTTTGTATTTGGCACTGAATTAACCAAAAGACTGAGAAAATGAATTTTTTTGATGTCCTTATCCTGGGCTTTATAGCCCTTTTTATCATCAATGGTTTCAGGAAAGGGTTTATCATCAGCCTTGCCACCCTTGCCGCCCTTATTCTCGGGATTTACCTGGCAGTGCATTTCTCAAATTACGTCCAGGTTTTATTGCAGGACAATTTTCATCCTTCAAAAACATGGCTTCCCATCCTTTCTTTCTTAATCACTTTCCTGGTCGTGGTTATCCTTGTACTGATGGTGGCCAGGTTGATGGAAAAGATCGTTGATGTTGTTGGCATGGGGGTTTTTAACAAGCTGGCAGGGGCTTTGCTCGGGATGGTCAAGGGAGTGTTCCTGGCAAGCATCATACTGTTCATACTTTTCAGTATGGATAAAAAACAGAAATGGATCACCACTGAAGACCGCAAGGGGTCTTATTCGATGAACACTGTCGAGAACGTCTTTCCCAAAATTATGTCCCAACTGGGTACCAGCATTCATTTTCCCTTTCTGAACGATGAGCCTTCCAAGGGAAATCCCAAATAAACAATACGGATCAGAAAAAACAACTAGTCGAGGATAGCTTTGATGCCGGGAAGTTCCTTGCCTTCAATATATTCAAGCATAGCGCCGCCGCCGGTGGATACATAGCTGACTTTATCGGCCAGTTCGTATTTGTTGATGGCGGCTACAGAGTCCCCTCCGCCTATCAGTGAAAACGAACCCCGGGCAGTAGCCTCGGCAATAGCCAGGGCGATGCTTTTTGTGCCTTCCTCGTAGTTATTCATTTCAAACACACCCATAGGGCCGTTCCACAAAATAGTGGAGGATTTTTCGATAACATGTCTGAATTTCTGGATCGCCGACGGGCCGATGTCAAGACCCAGCCAGGGTAAAGGGATATCGTATGCGCTGGCCAGCTTTTTATTGGCATCATTGGAGAAGGCATCAGCGATAATGGCGTCAGGAGGGATGTAAAGGTTTACTCCAAGCGCTTTGGCCCCTTCGATGATATTCTTTGCAAGTTCAATGTATTCGTCTTCAACAAGAGAAGCTCCGGTTTCGCCTCCCAGGGCCCTTATAAAGGTGAACATCATCCCCCCGCCGATAATAAGGTTATCGACCTTGTCCATCAGGTGGTTGATTATCTCAATTTTAGTCGAGACTTTGGCCCCTCCAAGGATGGCCGTGAAAGGCCGCCTGGCTTCTTTAATGCATTTATCAAGATTAAGGATCTCGTTGGCCATCACATAGCCGAACATTTTGGTTTCAGGGAAGAATTCAGCGATGACGGCTGTGGAAGCATGGGCGCGATGCGCAGTTCCAAAAGCGTCGTTAACATACATATCGCCAAGCGATGCAAGCTTTTTGGCAAACGTTTCGTCCCCCTTTTCTTCTTCCTTGTAAAAACGGAGGTTTTCGAGAAGAAGGACCTCGCCGGGTTTCAGGGCTGATGACATGGTCGAGGCTGAAGATCCTATGCAATCATCGGCAAACTGAACCGGACGGTTCAGCTTCGATGACAGATAGCTTAGAAGGTGCCTGAGTGAAAACTTGTCCTCAGGTCCGCCTTTCGGCCTTCCAAGATGTGACATCAGTATGACCGAACCTCCCCCGGCCAATATCTTGTTTATAGTAGGGATAGTGGCATCAATCCTGTTTGTGTCGGTTATGTTGAACTGGGAATCCAGGGGCACATTGAAATCCACCCTGATCAGAGCCCGCTTTCCTTCAAAATTGAAATCATCAATAGTTTTCATGATACTATTTTTAAAACTCCGGCAAAATTAAAATTTTTATGCCGGACAATGCATATCTTTTTAATTTTACCCTGAAATTCAATTCACGGCATGCAGGATTTAAAAGTTGCTTTTATTCAAACGGATATTAGCTGGGAAGATAAAAAGAGGAATCTGAAACGTTTTGACGAGCATCTGGAAAAAATCAACAATCAAGTTGACCTTATCCTGTTGCCCGAAATGTACAATACCGGTTTTTCGATCAACCCTGAAGCCTTTGCAGAAGAAATGACAGGCCAGGGGGTAGTATATCTGCAGGAAACTTCGAAGGCTTTCGATGCCGTGGTCATGGGAAGCCTTCTCATCAGGACCGGCCTGGGATTCGTCAACAGGCTGGTTTGTGCTCATCCGGGAGGTAAGCTGGAAATATACGACAAAAGGCATCTGTTCCGTTTAAGCGAGGAATACAGGATCATTAACGGAGGAAACGCAAAGCTGGTCGTTGATGTTAAAGGATGGAAGATAAGGCCGCTGGTTTGTTATGACCTCAGGTTCCCGGTATGGAGTAAAAATTTGTATGCAGATAACATGTATGAGTATGATGTATTGGTGTATCTGGCAAACTGGCCGTCCAGCCGTTCAAATGTATGGAAGACCCTGCTGGCGGCACGTGGAATGGAGAACCAGGTGTATTGTATTGGAGTTAACAGGGTTGGTAAAGATGGTCATGGAATGTCCCATTCAGGGGATTCAATGGCGGTTGATGCCAAAGGGAACATCATTTCCTCTATACCGGAAGGAGAAGAGAGCGTTAATTTACTTACCCTTTCAAAACAGGACCTTGAGTTGTTCAGGGAGTCTTTCACTCTTGGCATGGACTGGGACAGGTTTAGAATAGAGATATAAGCATATGCCGCCGATATCAGCAGTCATTATAGTAAAGAATGAAGAGGATAAAATCCGGCATTGCCTTGATTCACTGAAATCATTTGCAGCCGAGATCGTGGTAGTGGATTCCGGCTCGGCCGACCGCACGGCTGAACTCTGCCGGGAGCAGGGATGCCGGGTCTTTCAAAGGGAATTTGACGGTTACGGCAGCCAGAAACAATTTGCAGTTGACCAGGCATTAAATACCTGGGTGTTTTCGGTGGATGCCGACGAGGTTGTCACTCCCGGCCTTCAGAAGGAACTGGACGAATTATCCTCGGCATCGGAGCCGGGCTTTGATGCCTATACCATCCCGTTTTCCCTGGTATACATGGGCAAGATACTCAAACACAGCGGGGTGGGCAATGAGACGCATCTGCGCCTGTTCAGAAGGGATAAAGGAAGGTTTACCAATTCGCCTGTTCATGAAGGAATCGTCAGCAGCGGGACAACCGGCAGGCTGAAGAACCGGATTCTTCATTATTCTTACAGGGATATCAGCCATCATATTGAAAAGATAAACATCTATACCTCCCAGGCTGCCGAAGGACTTTTAAAGAAGGGGAAACGGTATTCGCATTTTACGGTCGCATTAAAGTTCCCCGTCAGTTTCTTTACATTTTACATAATCAAAGGCGGCATCCTTGACGGTTACCCGGGCTTTATATGGTCGTATTTCGCAGCCTTTTATGCCAGCCTGAAAATTGCAAAAACAGCCGAACTCCGTGAGCATTCCTGAGATCATCATACCCGTTCTGTTTATCCTGGCTCTGATTTACCTGAACCTTGAATACAGCCTGCTGATCCCCAGCAGGAAAGGCCTTCCCGTACTGATGTATCATAATGTTACCAGCGGACCCTGCAACGGACTGAATATCCCGGTCGAAAAACTGGAGCTGCAATTCATGTACCTGAAGGAAAAAGGGTACAGGAGTTTATCGCTGAAACAGGTGTCGGAGCTGATGAATAATGGGGGCCGGCTGCCGAAAAAATCGCTCGTGCTAACTTTTGATGATGCCTTCGTGAGTATCGAAAACCTGCTTCTTCCACTTCTCGAACGCCATGATTTATGTGCCACTGTTTTCGTACCGGTAGCATTTATAGGGAAATCAAATTTATGGGATGAAGGTGGAATCCCATTAATGACGGCAGGATCGCTTCAGAAAATATCGCGCAACCCCCATATTGAAATCAGCCTGCATTCGTTTTTGCATCGTTCATACAATGAGATGGATCTTTCAGATATGCGGGAGGATCTTCAGAACTGCAGGCAAACCCTGGAATTTTACAAAATACCGTTCTTCAGCGCGCTTGCTTATCCTTACGGGGGGTATCCCAGAAAAGACCTGAAATTCAAGAAGGAGATGTTTGATATGTTCAGGGAGTGGGGTCTGGAATTTGCTTTCAGGATCGGAAACCGCATTAATCCTTTCCCTCTGAGGGACAGGTTTGAAGTACAGAGGATCGACATCAAGGGTACGGATTCTTTTTTCATTTTCAAGACCAAATTAAAAAAGGGGAGGGCCAAGGTCTTTGCCTGAAAGCATGAAGATAACATTTGCCTGTTTTTGCCGGTTCTGGTTCCTGTTGGCTCTTGCCGGGCTGATTTCCATGCTGCCGTTTTCGAAGATCGTGATCAGTATCTCCGAAATGGTTCTTTCTGCCGCATGGGCTCTGCAGAGGTTTGATGTGGCAGGTTTAGGGCAGCTGCTGAAAAGGGATTCCCGATTAAAGTCTGCCTTAATGATTTTGCCCTATGGGTTGTTTTTCGTTTTCAAAAGCATTGCCGCAGGTTTTCGAGACTTGTACCGGAATAAACCGGCCCTGGTGTTTCTTTCACTCTACCTGCTGCATATTGCGGGCCTGGTCTTTACCACCGATTTTGACTACGCCATGAAGGATCTCAGGACCAAGGCCCCGATTTTTCTTATCCCGCTTTTCCTGGGGACTTCTAAACCCCTGGGCAGGAAGTGGTTCGATGCCTACCTTTTTCTTTTCCTGCTGGCACTGATCATAGGTACTCTGATGTATTCCTGGAAAATATACAGTGTGAAATACATTGATATCAGGGATGTATCAAGAAACGTTTCGCATATAATACTTGGGCTGGAGCTGGCCCTGGGCCTTTTTATCATGGCCTGGTTCATATTCAGGAAGGAGTTCCCTGCATGGAGCAAGGTACTTTTCCTGCTGATCTCGTCCTGGTTCATCGTTTATATATTGTACAGCAGATCGTTTACCGGCCTGGCCGTTTTTGCCGTAACCGTAATGATACTGTTGCCCATCCTCGTATTCAGGCAAAAACGGCCAGGCCTGAAGGTCCTGCTGGCGATCGTGATGACCTTTGTTACAGCTTCTGCATTTTTATACACCCGCGGTATCATTAAAGAGTATTACACAGTTCATCCTGTGGACATGAACAGGCTCGACAGCCTTACTTCAAGGGGAAATCCATACATGCATATCAGGTCGGGTTATATGACCGAAAACGGGAACTACGTATACCTGTATTGCCAGTTCGGCGAACTTAAAGAGGAATGGAACAAGAGAAGCAGGATATCATTTGACAGCAACGGGATCAATGGCGAGAAAATCACTTATACCCTACTGCGTTTTCTAACTTCCAAAAACCTGAGAAAAGATGCCGACGGGGTGGATTCCCTGAGCCCTGCCGAAATCAGGGCCATTGAAAGAGGGGTCCCGAATTATCTTTTTCTTTATAATTTGGGAATGAAGTCAAGGATATATGAACTCCTCTGGGGTTATGAAATGTACAAACATACAGGCGATCCGACAGGCTATACACTTATGCAAAGACTAGAATTCTGGAAAGCTTCCCTCGGGATCATCAGAGGCAACTGGCTTACCGGGGTGGGTACCGGTGATATGAATGAAGCATTTCAGCAGCAATATGTCAAAATGAATTCCAAGCTTCCTCCCGGTCAGCGCTGGAGATCGCATAACCAGTTCCTCTCGATATTCGTCGGGTTCGGCTTGTTCGGGTTCCTGTGGTTCCTGTTTTCACTTTTTTACCCCGCTTTCAAACTCAGGGGATTTACCGATTATTTCTTTCTTGTTTTCATGATCATCGCCATCCTCTCGATGATGATGGAGGATACCCTTGAATCACAGATGGGCGTGACTTTCATTACATTTTTCTATTGCTTTTTCCTCTTCGGGCGAAAAGAATACGACAGGATCTGACCCGGCAGAAAATTTCAGGCAAATTCAATCGAATATATTACGGGAAGAAGACAGCAAGCTTGAAACCGGCAAAATGCTGGCCCAGTTTATAGTCAATGGTACTGGACTGAATCTTTGAAGTATCGCTCTTCTGATAAACATTATTGTAAGTGGAATTCAGAGCCTGGTATTTATAAAAGATTTCGTAACCGAATTTCACGTTTTTTGCAACCTTCATTTTGTATCCCACCCCTATCATCAGTGCAAATCCTCCGCTGCCTTGCGCAACATAAGATGTGTTAGTTTCACTGCCTCCACTAGCATACCTGGTACCAATCCCGTAACCCAGGTAAATGTTGGCAAAAAAAGTATTGTCGGTGCGTCTGAAATTATATCCCAGGTAACCGTAAACTGGCCAGAACAAACCCTCTTTCCATTTCTCAACTCCCACGCTCAATCCAAGCATCCAGCGGTTGTTATACATGATCCCGTTAACAGTCTGGAGGGTGGCGGCAATCTCAGTGTTTTTTAATTTGTAGGTCACTCCATTATAAATGTTATTAGGGTATGATCCTATCCCGAATGAAACTCCCAACTCGGTCTTATTGAAGTACTTCAGCGTGTTTGAGGCCGTATCGCTCTCCTGGGTAAAACCCCTGAAAAAAACAACAAGAAAAATTGCAGTCAATACGTAAACGCCCGTTTTTTTAATCATAGGAGTTCAATTATTTCATAAAGGTAAAATAAAAAATAATTAACTTGCCCGTCTCAATGATATTTTGATCTTTCGAACTCTATGCCAGACCTTTCCACAAAGTGGTTCTTTATCGTAAATCCGAATGCAGGAAGCAGGAAGGGAATAAGAGACTGGCCGAAAATTTCCAGGCTTATCAAGGAATCCGCAATTGACCATGAAACGGCTCTTACCACCCACAGGGGCCATGCCATTGAGCTGAGCCTTGACTGTATTAAACAGGGTTATCGAAGGATTGCCGTTGTGGGAGGAGACGGTACATTGAACGAGGTCCTTAACGGGGTATATCTGCAGCAGGAAATCGATAAAAAAGAGATTATGCTTGGGATGATACCGGTTGGCACAGGAAATGACTGGTGCAGGATGTTCAATATACCTTTTGATTATAAAAAAGCCCTGGATATCCTCATCCGGGAAAAGATCTTTGTACAGGATGTTGGCCGGGTAACTCATTATAAGCATGACAAACCGGAGATAAGATATTTTATGAACGTGGCCGGTATGGGCTATGATGCCCTTGTTGCAAAGAAGACAAACAACATGAAAGAAAAAGGCAGGGGAGGCCCTCTGACCTATTTCTATTTTGTTTTCGCCAGCCTGTTCCAGTACAGTTTCATTGAAGCCGTAATCGAAGTTGACGGGGAGACGGTTTTCAAAGGTGAAATTTTCTCGATGAACGTGGGGATCTGCAAATATAACGGGGGGGGGATGAAACAGGTGCCTTTTGCGGTTCCCGATGATGGACTGCTGGATGTGACACTGATAAAGAAAGCCCCGAAGTATATTGTAATACAGCATGCCCGGAAACTGTATGACGGCTCGCTTGTCGACCTGCCGATGGTTAAAACCTTCAGGGGGAAACAGATCAGGATACGCTCAACGGGCAGGCTTTTCCTGGAAACGGACGGGGAATCGCTGGGGCATACACCTTTTACTTTTGAAATTATCCCCTGCGGGATAAGGGCTGTTGTAGCCTGATCCTCAAGAACTCACAGGCTCGGTCCAGTCACCGTTTTCTTTTATCAGCGCTACCAGTTCATCCACTGCATTGCTTTCAGGAATGTTCTTCCTCACAACTTTCCGGCCTTTATACAGCAATACTTTTCCCCTTGCGCCGCCCACATAACCGTAATCGGCATCGGCCATCTCACCCGGTCCGTTTACAATGCATCCCATAACTGCGATCTTCAGGCCTATAAGATGGCCTGTCGCGGATTTCACTTTTTCTGCCGCTTCCTGTATGTTGAATAAGGTACGCGCACAGGAAGGACATGAAATAAATTCGGTACGGGTGATCCTTGCGCCTGTTGCCTGAAGTATCCCGTAAGCAACGGGGATTTCAAATTCGGGGTCTTCGGTAATTGAAACCCTGATCGTATCTCCAATGCCGTCGGCAAGCAGGCTGCCTATTCCTACAGCCGATTTAAGCCGCCCGTCTTCACCCGCCCCTGCTTCAGTTACGCCAAGATGTATAGGATAATCCATGCCTGCGGATTTCATTTCCTTTGCAAGCATGCGGTTCGACTGTATCATTACACGGGTGCTGCTGGCCTTGATTGAAAGGACCAGCTTGCCGAAACCATGGTGTTCACATATCCTGGCAAACTCCAGCGCCGATTCAACCATTCCTTTTGGAGTGTCGCCGTACCTGGTCCTGATCCGCTCCGATAAGGAACCATGGTTGACCCCTATCCTTAAAGCTGTTCCGTTCTCCCTGCAAATCTTCAGCAGGGGTGCAAGCCTTTTTGAAATGGTCTCCAATTCCATATTGTAATTGGCATCGTTCATCCACCAGGATGGATCGGGCTGCCTGCCTTTCTTGTCAATATAGTTGCCGGGATTGATCCTGACCTTTTCAACAAAATGTGCAGCGAGCTCAGCAATTGCCGGATTAAAATGCACGTCGGCAATGATTGGGGTGTCAAATCCTTCCTTCCTCAGCGCTTCCCGTATCAGCTTAAGGTTTTCGGTTTCCCTGATCCCCGGTATGGCAATGCGTACATATTCACATCCGGCTTCGATCATCCTGATCGACTGTCTCACCGTGGATTTTGTGTCGAGGGTGTTGGTATTGGTCATGGACTGGACCCTGATGGGATACCCGCCTCCCATCGGAACACCGCCGATGTCGACGATACGGGTCCTGAATCGCTTGTAAAGTGGAGCAGACATGATGCAAAGATAAGGAAAGGAAGATCGACTATTAAACATTGAATTTTGAATATCGATCGAATGATAATGTTAAATGGAATTATTCAAAATTCAACATTCGTTATTCAATGTTCGATATTCAATCTTTCAGCCCCTTCACCCTCGGCTTCCCTGCAATAAAATCCTTAAGATAATACGGTTCGAAATAGGCCAGGTTCTCAAATGCCCCCTCCCTGAATCTTTCAGTAGCAAGGGGATAAAGAAAATTTGCGGAGAGCCTGAAATCATCAAGGAAGACGGCATTTTTATGAATGCCAAGGAGAGGCTTGCATTTGAATGATCCTTCGCCGGCAAAAACTATCTTTCCCGATCGGAGGAGAGCGGCAAACGAATCACCGCTGATGATTTCTGCCGAAACAGGCTGGATCTCATCTAACATTTCGTCAAAAACAGCTGTATAGACTTCCATTCTCCTTGCGTCAAGCATCGGGCAAAGCATTGCCCCTGCGGTTCCTGCATTTTTGCGCATCCCGTATGCAAGGGATTTGAGGGTGGGGATTGCGATCAGCGGTTTTTCCAGGGCGTAACAAATCCCTTTTGCTGCGGCTACCCCTATTCTTAAGCCGGTGTAAGATCCGGGGCCCATGCTGACTGCAACGGCCGAAAGGTCCTGCAATTCCATGCCAGCATCCCCGAGGGTCTGTTCTATTAAATGGGTAAGTTTCGAAGAATGTGCGTTTTCCAGTTCCGATTCCCTGCAACTGAGGATTGCGCCATCTTTTCCAAGGGCAACAGAGCAGACCTTTGAGGAGGTTTCAAGGCAAAGGATGGAGCCCATTGGCTATTTGTCCTTTTCAAACAGATCCTTCTTGTCGACCTTTTTCACCTTGTCCCCGTCTTTAAGGGTTTTCGAAACAAGCGAATAAGGTGCAACAATAACTTCATCCCCTGCCTTAAGGCCTGCGAGGATCTGTATGTATGTATTATCCTGTATCCCTGTCTTTACATCGAGTTTCTTGGCGATGCCATCGGTAAACCTGAATACACATTCCTGGACTTCATCCGATTTTTTCTTGGTGCTCACAATAGTGACTTTGTTATTGTCATTGTCACTTTGGGTCTTTTGAGTCTTCTGGTTCAGCTTGTCCAGGCTGTCTTTTGCAATCCGGGTGGTTACGGCCTGTATAGGAACAGTAAGAACATCGATTGCCGTTTCGGTTTGAATTTCCACTGTACAGGACATCCCTGGGCGAAAAGGGGAATAATCAGGTCTCAAGGGATCCAGAAGGTCCTTGTATGCTTCTTTTATGAGATGGATTTTAACATTGAAATTTGTCACCTGGTCCACGCTTACCCCGGTGGTATTAGCCGATGTGGCAATTTCAGTGACAATACCTTTGAATTTTCTGTTCAGGTAAGCATCAACCTCTATCAGGGCCGTATCGCCCAGCCTGACCCTTACAATGTCATTTTCGTTGACTTCCACCTGGGCCTCCATTTCGTTCAGGTTGGCGATCCTCATAATCTCGGTTCCACTTGAAAACTGTGAAGCTCCGGTAACACGCTCACCTTTTAAAACGCTAAGCTTCGAAACGGTGCCGTCGTTTGGTGAGTATATCGCAGTGCGGGTAAGATCCTGCTGGGAATGTTTAAGTGCTGCCTCTGAATTTTTCACCATAAACTCCGATGCAATAATATCCTGTTCTCCGGCAGAAACCTGTGCCTGGGCCACCTGGAAAGCAGCTTTTGCCTGGTCGTATTCAGCTTTTGAAATGACGTTCTGCTGAAACAGTTTATCCTGGCGCTCGAAAGTCAGCCTTGAATTTTCGAAAGTTGCCTTTGACTGGGCAAGCCTTGCCCTTGCATTGGCCAGGTTTGCTTTCTGGGTATTGAGGGAAGCTTCGCTCTGGTCATAAGCGGAAAGATAAATTTCGGGATCAATTTTGGCAAGCAGGTCGCCTGTTTTTACCTGTACGCCTTCTTTAACGGTAAGTTCAACAACTTCTCCCGAGATGTAAGGACTTATCTTGATATCCTTTTCGGGTTGGATCTTCCCGTTTGAAGATACTGTTTGGATGATAGTCCGTTTTGTCACTTTCTCCACGGAGATTTTCTGGGCATCGGAGCCTTTCCCTTTTAATACGGCGAAAACTATTATAACTGCCACAACGGCAACCGCTGCGATGATGATCCATAACTTTTTCCTGGATTTTGTTGAGCTCATGCAAAGAATATTTATATGATTAATTTAGATCTCTTACTGCTGGATTTGAATTGGGTTCCCCATGTAGAATTCAAGAATGGTTGTCTTGAAAATAAAATCATATTTTGCCTGCAGCAGGTCAGACTGGGCTTTGGTAAGGTCCTTTTTACTGTTGTTATAGTCGAAGGAGGTGACAAGCCCAACATCGAATTTCTGTTGTGTATATTTAAAGGATTCGGCCTGGGCAGTGAGCTTATCCTGGGAAGAATTATATTTCTGAAGCGATGCAACTGCGTCGGCATATGCCTGTTCGATGATCTTGCGCAAGGTTCTTTTCTGGATGTCAAGGTCTAGTTCTGCCTGGTTTTTCGATATTTTAGCCTGTGTGATGTTGTTCCTGCCCTGCCAACCGTTGAAGATCGGGATATAGAGGCTGAACCCGACACTTTGGTTGTTATTCGTCTTAAGCTGGTCGCCAAACGATTTGAGCCGGGTGGCATAATTCAATTCGTATCCAAGTACAGTGTCTCTGGATAGCTGGGTTATACCCATTTTATAAGTGGAGATGGTGGGGTTTACATTAGGATCAATTTCCCTGGCTGCGCCGGAATACCCTGTTCCCCAGGAACCGCTGACCGAAAGAGTTGGAGTGATGACGCCCCTGGCAATTGCAAGACGTTTTACGGCAGCATCCACTCTCAATTCTGCCGCCCTGATCTCTGGCCGTGTCTTAATCGCATGATCGTAAATAACTTCGGGAGTTACAGGTTGTTTGGGGGCTTCCACCGCTTTAAGGTTCGGTTTTTCAACGCGGAAATCCTTTGTCACAGGCATATCGATAAGCTGCTCCAGCGAAAGATAGGATATGTTCAGTGTGTTTACGGTCTGAACCTGGGTGAGTTCCTCTGAAGCTTTCTGTGCCTGTATGTTTAAAAGATCCCCCCTGGCCGAAGAACCGGCGTCCACCATTTTCTGCATGCGCTCAACCTGCTGCTTGGTAATGGCAAGCTGCTGGTTTGCCACATCAAGCAGTTCGGAGTTGAACAATATATCAAGATAATATCCCGCGACTGAAAGAGAAATGCTGTTTTTGATTACGTCCAGGTCATACTGGCTGGCAAGCACCATGATCTTGTTTTGTTTCAAGGTGTTCAACTTTTGTAAACCGTTGAATAAAACCAGGTCGCTGGAAATATAAAAGTTGTTTGACCTTACGGTGGTTGTGGCGAAAGTATTTGTATACTGGTCGATGGTCTGACCGAAATTCCAGTAGTTTGTCCCATTTGCATTCAGGCTTGGAAGCAATCCAATGGCACTTTGGGTCAGATTGGCTTTATTGGATTCCACCGACTGGATCTGCTTCTGTATATCCAGGTTGTTTTCAAGAGCATAGTTAATACAATCTTCCAGCGTCCAGATCTTTTGCGACCTGGCTTCGATTGTAAACAACAAGAGAACAGCAAGAGCAATAACTCCCGATTTCAGAATTTTTCTTACCCGCATTGCGTTTGAGTTTATTTGGTTAAGCAAGGATTGGGAATCCTCAAAATTAGTCATTTTCCCGTGAATGGTACATTAAGACGAGGAATTCGGGTAAAGGTTACAGAAAAGGCTTGCTCCCGGTAAAAAAATTCATACCTTTGCAATAGCCTGAATGATCCTGGTTATTGTTATGGGATTCAATACTATAAATTGATTTATTTTTAGTAATTTGGTTTTATCTTAAAACATGGCGGATATGAATAAAGGGTTTTTTATTGTTTTAAGCGCAGTGGCCTTTTCATGGCTTATCCTGTTTTCAGGATGTAATTCCAAGAACGCCACAACAGGCACTTTGACAATTCAGGTCATAGATTATGCCACCGATACTCCGGTTACCAACCAATTGGTTTACATTGCAACCAGTTACGGGAATCTGAAGAATCATATCTGGGTCGGTTCACTCTATACCGATGGCAATGGAAAAGCATTCTTTCATGATCTGCCCCCGGTTTTGACCTTTTATGATACAGAGCGTTGGGAGAACTATGGCGCCAACCAGGTTTATGCAGGGATAGATGAAAATGCAATCCTGTTTGTTAACACTCCGGTTGTGCCAAAAAAATAGGATAATTGCTTCAGAAAATTTCTTAACATTGCAGTTTTGATTTTTTTCCAAAAGATGAGAAGACAATTCCCGGTACGTTCAAGGTTCTCTTTAAGGGCTGTTTTGCTTATTCCTTTCTTTTTGCTTTTTCACGGATTGCCCTCAGAGGCGGTTACCCAGGACAATGTAAACCTTGTAGCTGCGAACGACAGCGTTTTTGCAAAGAACGGGGAAACTGAGAAAAAATCCGAAGCATTCAACCCCGGCGACATGATCATGGAACATGTTACGGATAATCATGAATGGCATATCCTGGAAACAGGCAGTTTCAAACTCAGCATCCCCCTGCCTGTTATCCTGTATTCCGACGGAAAGGTTTACGCTTTCTGTTCGTCAAGATTTCATAACGGACTGTCTTACCAGGGATTCCGGCTTGCCGGCAAAGATAAAATTGTAAGGATGGATGCAATTCCCGGCAGCCCCAAAGTCTACGATTTTTCAATTACAAAAACAGTTCTTGCGATCATGATCAGCGCCTTGCTTATGCTGCTGATATTCATATCGGTAGCAAAGGCATATGCCCGTAATGTGAATAAAGCGCCCAAAGGGATGCAATCCATGCTTGAACCGCTGATTCTTTTTATCCGCGACGATATTGCAAAAAGTTCCATTGGGGAAAAGAAGTATGAAAAATACATGCCTTACCTGCTAACGATCTTTTTCTTTATTTTTCTTAATAATATCCTGGGGCTGGTCCCGATTTTCCCAGGGGGTGCGAATGTTACGGGTAACATTGCCGTGACCCTGGTAATGGCTGTCTTCACTTTCATCCTCACCAGTGTCAGCGGGAATAAGCATTACTGGATAGACATAGTGAATACTCCGGGGGTTCCCTGGTGGCTAAAACTGCCTATCCCTCTGATGCCTGTTGTTGAAATTATCGGGATCATTACCAAACCCTTTGTACTGATGGTTCGTCTTTTTGCCAACATTACGGCAGGTCATATCATTGCGCTTGGGTTTATAAGCCTTATCTTTATTTTCGGTGCGATGAACGCAGCCCTGGGATATGGAGTTTCGGTTGTTTCGGTGGCTTTCATGATCTTCATGAACCTGCTGGAACTCCTGGTTGCTTTCATCCAGGCATATGTTTTCACTTTGCTGTCGGCTCTTTATTTCGGGCTGGCAACAGCAGAACCGGAACACCATTAAACATGTACAAATTACCGTGTACAATGTACAAATATTAATTTTGAATTTTTAGTAGTAACCCTTAATACAAACATCATGACTCTATTAGCAATTATTCTTCAGGTCGCAGCCAATCTGGTTCCGATCGCAAAGATGGGAGCCGGTTTGGGCGCTGGGATCGCAGTTATCGGTGCCGGTATCGGTATCGGTAAGATCGGGGGAAGCGCTCTCGAATCCATTGCCCGCCAGCCGGAAGCTGTAGGCGATATCCGTTCGAACATGATCATCGCTGCCGCTCTCGTCGAAGGAGTAGCATTTTTTGCTATCGTCGTTTGTCTGCTTATTCTTTTCATCTAGCAGAGGCGGCAGGATTTTTACGGCATGACGGTTGGTCATGCCGTAAAAATCCTCATTCAAATTTAAAAAATAAGCTATGGAACTGATTACCCCCGGATTAGGCCTTATATTCTGGATGACCCTGGTCTTCCTGGCCCTGCTTTTCCTGTTAAAGAAATTTGCGTGGATCCCGATTCTCAAAGCCTTGAAAGACAGGGAAGATGCGATCACCGACGCTTTGTCATCCGCCGATAAGGCAAAAGAAGAAATGAAGCAATTGCAGTTCAGCAATGAACAGCTTCTTGCCGAAGCCAAGAACGAAAGGGATAATATCCTTAATGAGGCAAGGAAGATAAAGGAAAAGATCATCGAGGAAGCCCGTTTGAAAGCAAGTGAAGAAGCAGGTAATATAACAGCCAGTGCTCTTGAAAACATCAGGAATGAAAAAATGGCAGCGCTCACCGAACTGAAAAACGAGGTTGGCCAGCTTTCACTGGAAATTGCAAAAAGGATACTCCAGAGGGAACTCACCGATCCCAAAAAACAGGAAGAGTATGCACGCCAGCTTCTCAGTGAAATAAATTTTAATTAAGATTGCTTAGATGAATGTTCCCCTGATCGCCGAACGTTATGCCAAAGCCCTTTTCGAGATGGCTTTGGAGAGGAAAGCCCTTGAGGAAGTTCACGAGGATGTTCTCAGGCTTGATGGCCTTATCAGGGAAAGCAGGCCTCTTAAGTTGTTCCTTAGGGCCCCTGTTATCAACCCCGGGAAAAAGCGCTCCATCATGGACGAGATCCTGAAAGGTTTCAATCCTGTTACAATTGCCTTTGTGGACCTTCTTGTAAGAAAAAGGCGGGAATCGACCATCCCGGCAATAGTGGGTCAGTTCATAGAACAGTATAACATCTATAAGAATATTATTGTCCTCAGGGTAAAAACCGCTGTTCCCCTGGATAAGGAACTTCGCGGGCAGCTGAACGCCGTGATGGCCGGCTATACAAAGGCGAATATCGACCTCATTGAAGAAATTGATGAATCGGTGATCGGTGGTTTTGTGCTGAGCTGGGACGACAAGCAATATGATGCCAGTATCCAGAAACAGATTGACAGGATGAAAAAGGGACTGGCAAGGATTAATTTATATGTAAAAGGAATAGAACATGGCAGACATTAAACCCGCTGAAGTTACCGCGATATTGCGCAAAGAACTTGCAGGTTACGAGAATGTGACCGAACTCGAGGAGATTGGCACCATACTCACCGTGGGCGATGGCATCGCAAGAATTTACGGAATGAACAATGTTGGTTCCGGCGAGCTTATCGAGTTCGAGAAAAACGGGGTGATGGGCATAGCCCTTAACCTTGAAGAAGACAACGTTGGCGCAGTTATCCTGGGCGATTATTCAGATATCAAGGAAGGAGATAAGGTTAAACGTACGCGCAAGATCGCTTCCATTGATGTTGGAGAAGGATTGCTGGGGAGGGTCATTAACACGCTTGGCGAACCCATAGACGGCAAAGGAAACATCAAGGGTGAACTTTACCAGATGCCGCTTGAGCGCAAAGCTCCGGGCGTTATCTTCCGCCAGCCTGTAAACCAGCCGCTGCAGACGGGTCTGAAAGCTATTGATGCCATGATCCCTATCGGCCGCGGACAGCGCGAACTTATCATCGGCGACAGGCAGACCGGTAAAACTGCTATTGCCATTGACACCATCATCAACCAGAAACATTTTTACGAAAAAGGGGAACCTGTTTTTTGTATCTATGTTGCTGTTGGCCAAAAAGGCTCCACAGTTGCCAATATTGTAAAAATACTTGAGGACAAGGGCGCCCTTGCATATACGGTGATTGTCACCGCCACCGCTTCGGACCCTGCGGCCATGCAGTTCTACGCTCCTTTCGCCGGAGCCGCCATCGGGGAATTTTTCCGTGACACGGGACGGCCCGCCCTGGTAATTTATGATGACCTTTCGAAACAGGCCGTTTCTTACCGCGAAGTTTCCCTTCTGCTCCGCCGTCCGCCGGGACGCGAGGCATACCCCGGCGATGTGTTCTACCTGCATTCACGCCTTCTGGAACGTGCTGCAAGGATTATCTCTGCGGATGACATCGCAAAGAACATGAACGATCTGCCCGAATCAATCAGGCACCTGGTCAAAGGCGGGGGGTCGCTTACCGCCCTTCCCATTATCGAAACACAGGCTGGGGACGTTTCGGCATACATCCCTACCAACGTGATTTCCATCACCGACGGACAGATCTTCCTCGAAACCGGCTTATTCAACGCAGGGATTCGTCCTGCAATCAATGTGGGTATCTCCGTTTCCCGCGTAGGGGGTAATGCCCAGATCAAATCGATGAAGAAGATCGCCGGCACCCTGAAACTTGACCAGGCGGAATTCCGTGAACTGGAAGCTTTTGCAAAATTCGGTTCCGACCTTGATCCAGCAACCAAACAGGTTATTGAAAAAGGGGCAAGAAACGTCGAGATCCTGAAACAGGCACAATATTCGCCCATGCATGTGAGCAAGCAGATCGCAATCATTTACTGCGGGACTAAAAACCTGCTCAGGAACATTCCAGTAAGGAGCGTGGTGAATTTTGAAACAGAATTCCTGCACCATATGGAAACAATGCATAAGGAAGTACTGGACAATCTCGGGAAGGGACTGCTCGTGGATGCTGACCTGAAAGTGCTTGAACAGGCGGCAAAGGATGTCTCAAAGAAATACGAAGAAAAGAAATAAGCAAAGCCATGGCTGGACTTAAGGAAGTCAGAATACGCATTGCATCGGTTAAGTCGACCCAGCAGATCACCTCGGCCATGAAAATGGTTGCGGCATCCAAGCTGAGGAAGGCCCAGAATTCAATCATTAAACTCAGGCCCTACGCGGCAAAGCAAAGAGAAATGCTGCAAAACCTGAGCGGGAGCATTGAGAATTCAGGTGAAAGCGTGTACTCCGAACTGAGGGAACCCGAAAAGATCCTGCTTATTGTAATTGCATCAAACAGGGGGCTTTGCGGCGCTTTCAACTCAAACATCATGAAAGCCGCCCTGGCACTCATTGCCGAAAAATACCAGGCCCAGTCCGACAAAGGCAATGTAAGCCTGGTAACCATCGGAAAAAGGGCAACGGAATATTTTACCAAACGCAATTATAAGGTCATAGCGCATCATGATGATTTCTTTGATAATCTGACTTTTGCAAACATTTCACCCTTTGCCGAATCCCTGATGTCGTCTTTTGTAAAAAAGGAATTCGACAGGATCGAAATAATCTATAACCAGTTCAAAAATGCAGCGGTCCAAAAGCTTGTAGCCGAACAGTTCCTTCCCATCGCCGGGGAAACCCTTCCGGGGAAAGCCGTTAAAAGCCAGGCCTCCGCCGATTACCTGTTTGAGCCGGATAAGGAAACCGTGGTGAGGGAACTTATTCCAAAAACCCTGAGGATACAGGTGTTTAAGGCGGTTCTGGATTCCTTTGCCGCTGAAATGGGCGCCCGGATGACGGCAATGCAACAGGCCACCGATAATGCAAGAGAGTTGCTGAAAAACCTCAATATCACTTACAATAAAGCCAGGCAAAACCAGATCACGAACGAACTTATCGAGATCGTCTCCGGTGCCGAAGCCCTGAAAGGATAATCAATGTACAATGTACAAATCGGGAAGGGGGCTCAGGCTTTTTGTTCAATCAATTTCAATAATCTGTTGTACCATGACCGGCCGTATTTGCTGATCAGGGCCTGGTCAAGGAAGCGGTAAACCAGGATTTTTTCCCTGTATCCTTTTTCAATGGCTTTCCTGCAGATGGACCACTTATGATAGTTAAGGGCCTCATTTCCGCTGGCAAGTTGTTTGATGCGGATGGGATACAGGTAGCACGAAATGGGTTTTGGAAAGGGGATGGCATTCTCCTGGAATGCTTTCTCGATGGCACAACGGGCGATGCCATCCTCAAAATAAACAAAAGCGCATTCCCTGTCGTTTACAAGGGGTGTTACGAAATTCCCCTCACTGTCATAATCGAAAACCCCTGCTGATTCAACAATGAGTTTTCCTCCTTCAAGCATATAGGGGATGATTTCTTCGATGTAGTCTTCGATCAGCGAAATCTCCATTTCTTCAAGCGGTGCCCCTGCATCGCCTTCAATGCAACAGGCTCCTTTGCAATTCCGAAGATCACAGCAAAAAAAACTGTCACGGATATCGTTTGAAATTATGGTGTTATCCAGAATAATCATATGGTAGGGGTCTACACGGTTTTTGCGCCTTGATCTACAAAATCAGCGCAGAGGTGTCAGGTTCCAATGAACCCAGATCACTGGGGCAGAGGGGGTAAAATAGCTACAATTCGCAGTGGCGCGCCGCTTCCTCCTTTGATCTTCATGGGAAGAGCCACAATATAAGCACCTTCGGGAGGTAATTCGCCGAGATTGCAAAGGTTCTCATAAATGGTAAGCCCCGCTTCGGTAAGCAATCGATGTGTCTTAAAATCCTTCGACTGCCCGAAATCAATGCTAGGGGTATCCAGTCCTATGGCATTGACCTTCCTGTAATCTGTTATCCATTTCGATGCTTCGGGTGAAAGCCCTGGAAAATGAAGTTCAGCCACACCTTCGGGGCCTTTCTTCAGAGTACCTGTATACCTGAGGTGGTCATTCCAGAATTTCTCATACCCTGTGTAAAGCAGGATGACGGCGCCATCAGGGATTTTTCCGTGCTGGTGTTCCCAGTTATTTATATCATCTGTGAGGATGAGGTAATCCCTGTTTTTCGAACATTGTTCGCTAACATCGATCAATACGGCAGGTCCATGCAGCTGGGATACCGGTACATTGTCAACCGAATTGCCTCCCTTGCGAAAATGAACGGGGGCATCGAAATGGGTCCCTCCATGCTCTTCGGCTGAATATTTGAATGATGAATAAAAATAACCCTTATCAGTCATACCGTAAAAAACGGTATCGTGCCTGAAATTTACATCGGTGGGCCAGTACACGGTTGTTGAATCAAATTCGTGTGTGAGGTCAATCCATCTTGCATTCTGAAGTTCTTTAACCAGGTCGGGACGGCTGCATGCAAAGCCTATTATACATATGCTGACTAGAAATATTTTTTTCATTCCAAAAAAATTGGTGAATTCAAATATAGTGTATTTTTTCACAATGCCGCAGAAACCCCTGTCCAAAGGGATGGTTCCTCTGAAAACCTGACGTTGATAAATCTCAATACCCCTAATGATATTTTACAGCTCTTATAGTGTATTGATCTGTAAATAAAGAGGATACTATTTATATGCGTAGTTTCCTTCATTTCATTGGTTAGGTTAAGTCAGATAAATTTCTAAATTTGCGGTCAGATCTGTTAACATGTTAACATTATGAGTGCTGAAAGCCTGATTCTATTTTTTATAGTCGGGGCATTTTTGGTTGGTATCGCCCTGCTGTTTTCGAGCCTAGTCCCGCCTACGTCCACCAACCCCCAGAAAGCCGAAGCGTATGAGTGCGGCATCCCCACCGAAGGTATAACCTGGTTGCAGTTCAATGTCGGGTATTATCTTTTTGCCATAATCTTCCTGGTATTCGATGTGGAAACAGTCTTTATTTTCCCCTGGGCTGTCATGATGAAATCCATGGGAATGACTGCTTTTATCGAGATCATCATTTTCTTTTTCGTATTGGGTGTAGGACTTCTTTATGCCTGGAAGAAAGGAGCTTTGAAATGGGAATAAAAAGCATGAAGGAAAAGGATTTCCGGGACAACGAAACCCTTGAGTTGTTCAAGAGATCCGGTAGCAATGTGTTGATGACAACCATCGATGCCGTAATTGACTGGGGGCGTTCCAATTCGGTATGGCCCCTGACCTTTGCGACCAGCTGCTGCGGGATTGAAATGATGGCCACCGGAGCCGCGCGCCATGACTTTGCCCGTTTCGGGATTGAAGTTTACCGTGCCAGCCCCCGCCAGGCCGATGTGATCGTGGTTGCTGGAACCATCGTCAACAAAATGGCTCCTGTTCTCAAGCGCTTGTATGACCAGATGTCGGAACCGAGGTATGTTATAGCTATGGGCGCCTGCGCTGTTTCTGGCGGTCCTTTTTACTATAATTCCTATCATGTGGTCAGGGGTGTGGATCAGGTGATCCCCGTGGATGTATATATCCCCGGCTGCCCTCCGCGTCCTGAAGCCTTACTCTACGGGATCATGCAGCTCCAGAGGAAAATCAAACTGGAAACCATAACCCGCCCCGAAGAATCCATGATCATGGGACATAAATAAACAATTTTCGCTATTTCGCTATTTCACCATTTCGCTACTTTTACATATGGATAACGAAACCTTAAAAGCCAGGATCCTTGAGATTGTGCCTGAAGCACAGCTGGAGGAAAACAAGCAGTATCTCACACTGCTGGTTCCTGCAGCCAAACTTCATGACCTGGCAATTAAAATGAAGGATACACCGGAGCTTGCTTTCGATTACCTGATCTGTCTCAGCGGGGTGGATTATGGAAAGCAACTTGCTGTTGTATATCACATGAATTCCATCCTGCACAAACATATGGTTGTTCTAAAGGTTAAGACCGATGACCGTTCTGATCCGGCTTTCGACACTGTAAGCGATATTTGGCGCACTGCCGAGTTTCATGAACGCGAGACCTATGACATGTTTGGTATCAGGTTTAACAATCATCCCGACCTCCGCCGGATCTTCCTTGAGGAAGACTGGAAAGGGTATCCTCTTCGCAAGGATTATGTGGATGAAGTAAATATCGTTGAATTCTAGTCTATGAAAGAGATAGTAAACCTGCCCGTCAGCAAGATAGAGGAGGAGGAGTACCATATTAACATGGGGCCCCAGCATCCCTCGACGCACGGAGTTCTTCGGCTGCTGGTATCCCTCCAGGGAGAGATGGTTAAAAGCCTGAAGCCACATTGCGGCTATATTCATCGCGGCATTGAGAAAATGTGCGAAAAGGATACCTACCCCCAGGTGATTCACCTCACCGACAGGATGGATTATCTTTCGGCACATATTAACAACCATGCGGTATGCCTCCTTGTTGAGAAAGCATTGGAGATTGAGGTTCCTGAACGGGTAAAATACATCCGTACCATCATGGACGAGCTTACCCGCATCCAGTCGCACCAGCTCTGGTGGTCAAGTTTTGGTATGGACCTGGGAGGCCTGACCTGTTTCTTTTATGGCCTTCGCGACCGGGAAATGATACTCGACATCTGGGAAGAAACAACAGGAAGCAGGTTCCTTCAAAGTTACAATTGCCCGGGAGGTGTGATGCAGGACATCCATCCGAACTTCCAGAAGAAAGTTCATGCATTCATCAAGACATTTAAGAAAAAGATAAAGGATTACGACCGTCTCCTTTCAGGCAATGTTATTTTTGAAAACCGCAGCCAGGGAGTTGGCTTGCTTTCAAAGGAAGATGCAATCAGCTATGGAGTTACCGGCCCTTCGGGACGTGGTTCGGGCTGGTCATGCGACATCCGCAAGGTAGAGCCTTACAGTATGTACTCACAGGTTCATTTTAACGAAGTTTTAAGGTACGAATGCGATACCTATGCAAGATATATGGTCCGCATGCAGGAAATGCACGAATCGATGAACATCATAGAGCAGCTTATCGATAACATCCCTGAGGGCGATCATTCGGCCAAAATGAAAGCGGTGATCAAGTTGCCTGCCGGTGAATATTTTCAGCGTGTTGAATCGGCCCGTGGAGAACTAGGCGTTTATGTGGTGAGCGACGGCAATAAAACCCCGTACAGGATGAAGTTCCGCACCCCGAGTTTCACCAACCTGGGTGTACTTGACCATATCAGCCGCGGGATGAAGATTGCCGACCTCGTTGCCATCGGAGCTTCCCTCGATTTAGTAATTCCGGATATTGACAGATAAAAACAAGGTAATATGACCTTTAATATTTACGATTTTACATCGTTTAACAGGTGGATTGACGAGGGGCTGAACAGCATCATGTCGCCTACCTGGGCACTGATCACCGAAATGGCAATCATAGGGATAGTCTTCCTGCTTTTTTATGCAGTTGTCGGTCTTTTCCTGGTATATGCCGAAAGAAAGGTTTGTGCTTTCATGCAGAACCGTGTGGGCCCTAACCGTGTCGGGCCTTACGGGATCTTCCAGACCATTGCCGACTTTATCAAATTGCTGATGAAAGAGCTGGTGTACATCAAGGATTCCGATAAACTGCTGTTCAACCTTGCCCCGTTCATCGTGATCATTGCTTCTTTCATGGCCCTTTCAGCCGTACCGTTTGCCAAGGGGCTTCATGCCATTGATTTCGACATCGGCATACTATATGTGATCGCCGTTTCTTCGCTTGGGGTTGTCGGCATCCTGCTGGCTGGCTGGTCCTCAAACAATAAATATTCCCTCATCGGTGCAATGAGGAGCGGCGCCCAGATCGTCAGCTATGAACTCTCGGTTGGGCTGTCATTGCTTACAATCATCGTTTTAGCCGGGACCATGCAGTTTTCGGAGATCGTTGAAATGCAGAGGAACGGATGGTTCATTTTCAAAGGTCATATCCCGGCAGTTATCGCCTTTATTGTTTTCCTGATCGCCAGCACGGCCGAAACAAACCGTGGGCCTTTTGACCTGGCTGAAGCCGAATCGGAGCTTACGGCAGGCTTCCATACCGAATATTCGGGGATCAAGTTTGCATTTTTCTTCCTGGCCGAATATATGAACATGTTCCTGGTCGCATCAATCGGAGCAACCGTATTCTGGGGTGGCTGGATGCCTTTCCATGTGTCGGGATGGGCAGGGTTCAACACCATCATGGATTACATCCCGCCTTTTGTCTGGTATATCGGTAAAACCGCCTTTATCATCTGGCTGATGATGTTGTTCAAATGGACATTCCCGCGACTGCGTATCGACCAGCTCCTCACCCTGGAGTGGAAATATCTGCTCCCGATCAACCTGGTCAACATTCTCTTTATGGCATTTTTAGTATTAATGCATTGGCATTTTTAGCATACTATGAACAGCTTCTTTAAGTATTTTTCAGATATTTTCCACGGGGTGAAATCCCTGCTCATCGGGATGTCGGTCACAGGCCGGTACTTCTTCAGCCCCGGGCAGATCGTAACACAGCAGTATCCTGAAAACAGGAAAAACCTGCAGATGTTTGAACGTTTCAAGGGTGAGGTCATAATGCTTCACGATGAGAACAACCAGCATCGCTGCAATGGCTGCGGTATTTGCGAAAATAACTGCCCGAACGGTTCAATCGAGGTCATCCCGGTAAAGATCACAGGCGAAGACGGCAAACCGAAACGTATCATCGACAAGCACATCTATCATCTTGGAATGTGCACTTTCTGCGGATTATGCGTAAAAAGCTGCCCCTCCAATGCCCTTGGTTTCGGACAGGAGTTTGAGCATGCAGTTTTTGACCGTTCCAAACTGAATAAAGTGTTAAATCAACCCGGTTCATCCATTATTAAAGGTGTAGAGTAATGACGAACAATCAATTCATGTTTTTGCTATTTTCGGTGGTGATCGTAGTTTTTTCACTGCTTACAGTGACCAGCCGCCGCATCCTGAGGGCAGCCACTTTCCTGCTGTTTGTGCTGGTCTCGACGTCAGGATTGTATTTTCTGCTGAGGTTTAACTTCCTTGCGGCAATCCAGCTTACCTTGTATGCAGGAGGTATCGTGGTCCTGATCATTTTCTCGGTGCTGCTGACCAGCCATATCAGCGAAAAACTGGCGATTCCGCCGGTTACAAAGAGGATATTTGCCGCAATTGCCGCCATTGCAGGTGCGGTTTTATGCATACTCACTATTTTGCAGACCCAGTTTGTACAAAAGACATTCGACCCTGCAAGAACTAATATCAGGACTATAGGCGAAGGCATGCTGAGTACCGGTAAGTACGGCTACGCACTGCCTTTCGAAGTCATCAGCGTTTTACTGCTGGCAGCCATGATAGGCTCAATAATTCTGGCTAAGAAAAGAAAAGATTAATTAAAAAATACCCGTTATGTTTGAAGGTGTACCTATTCATTGGTTCCTGGTCCTGTCCACTTTGATGTTTTTCATTGGGATTTATGGCTTCCTGGTAAGGAAAAACCTGATTACCATGCTGATGTCAATCGAACTCATTTTGAATTCGGTTTGTATCAATTTTGTGGCATTCAATAAGATCCTTTACCCAGGACATCTCGAAGGGATGTTTTTCACACTTTTCATCATTGCGGTTGCCGCAGCCGAGGCTTCCGTAGCGATCGCAATCATCATCAACATATACCGCCGTCTGGTGAACATCGATGTGGAGAAGATGGATGAAATGAAATACTAGCCATGAGGCATAAGCCATGAGCCATGTGGGAGAATATCATGGCTCATGGCTCATCACTCATGGCTTTTAAAACAATAACTAACGCATAATATAACCAACATATGATCGATTTCAGTTACACTATCTGGATACTGCTGATACCTCTGATAGTATTCGTGGTCACAGGGCTTACGGGCAACAGGTTCAAACCCATTGTCACCGGGATTATAGGAACTGCGGGGCTGGGTGTTGTATTTTTGCTTTCAGTCATTACCGCGTATAAATTCTTTTTTGTGCTCGACAAGGTTGGCGGTGCCTTTCAGCGGCTGCTGGCATTCAATCATACATGGCTGCATCTGACCGACAAGCTGCATATCGACATCGGTGTTTTACTTGATCCCATCTCGGTAATGATGCTTATCGTCATTTCCACCGTATCCTTTATGGTGCATATCTATTCCCTGGGTTATATGAAAGGGGAAAAAGGCTTTGCCAGGTTTTTCTCTATCCTTTCGCTGTTCAGTTTCTCTATGCTCGGGCTTGTCATTGCCACCAACATTTTCCAGATGTATATTTTCTGGGAGCTTGTAGGGGTTTCATCCTTTCTGCTGATTGGCTTCTACTATGAAAAAGACTCGGCAGTGGCTGCAAGCAAGAAAGCTTTCATTGTCACCCGTTTTGCCGACCTGGGTTTCCTTATCGGGATCCTGCTTCTTTCTTATACGACGGGCACCTTTGATTTTATTACACTCACAGGCCCGAACAGCCCGGCTTTCACTTCCGGACAGGGGATCATGTTCCTGGGAATGTCGACCATGACCTGGTCTATGCTGTTTGTCTTCATGGGTGGCGCCGGAAAATCGGCCATGTTCCCCCTGCATATATGGCTTCCCGATGCCATGGAAGGCCCTACCCCGGTTTCGGCCCTCATCCATGCTGCCACCATGGTTGTTGCCGGTGTTTACCTTGTTGCACGTATGTTCCCGATTTTCCATCATGAACAGTCGGCCCTTGAGATCGTGGCATGGGTCGGAGGGTTCACTTCTTTATTTGCCGCGGTGATTGCATGTACGCAATATGATATTAAGCGCGTCCTGGCCTATTCGACCATGTCGCAGATTGGCTATATGATGCTGGCCCTCGGTGTTTCAGGTTACGGGGGCGAGGATGGCCTCGGGTATATGGCATCGATGTTCCACCTGTTCACCCATGCCTTCTTTAAAGCCTTGCTCTTCCTCGGTGCCGGCGCGATAATCCATGCCGTACATTCGAATTATATGAACGAGATGGGGGGGTTACGGAAGTACCTTCCAATCACGCATGCAACTTTCCTCATCGCCTGCCTTGCAATTTCAGGAATACCCCCGTTTGCAGGGTTCTTCAGCAAAGACGAGATCCTGGTTGCCGCCTTCCATCACAACAAAGCCTTGTTTGCCATGGAATACCTGGTTGCAGGCATGACTGCATTTTATATGTTCCGCCTTTATTTCAACGTGTTCTGGGGACAGGAACAGCATTATCATCATACTCCTCACGAAGCCCCGGTAACGATGACTATACCCCTGATCATCCTGGCTATCGGTTCGACCTTCGCAGGCTTTATTCCCTTTACAAAACTTGTAACATCCGACAGTCTTCCCTTTGAGAGCCACACAGAATGGGGAATTGCAATACCTTCAATTCTCATCGCGCTGGCGGGTATCGGCATAGCCACTATGCTGTATATGAAGAAGTCCGACACATCAAAGAAGATTGCGACGGCTCTCGGCGGGTTTTATACAGCCGCCTACGGCAAGTTCTACATTGACCAGGTTTATCTTTTCATTACCAAGAAAATATTGTTCAATTATGTTTCCAGGCCGGTTGCATGGTTCGACCGTCACATCGTCGACGGGACCATGAACCAGTTCGCTTATGTTACCAACGTGGTTTCCGACAGGATCAAAGGATTCCAGAGCGGCCAGCTGCAGCAGTATGCCCTCGTGTTCATCTCGGGGGTTATCGCCCTTGCTTTGTTATTCATCTATTTATGGACCAATTAAAACGATAAAATAATGAGCTTTCTGTTATTGTTCATCGTAATCCCTGTCCTCACTGTCATCGGGATATTTTTCAGCAGGACCCATATGCAGGTTAAATGGACCGCTGTTGTTGGCATGAGTTGTCAGCTGATCATGGCCGGGCTACTCATTTATTTTTTCTTAGCTGCAAGGGCTGCCGGGAATACTGCCGAGATCCTGTTTTCCCAGGATATGGTCTGGTACAAGAACCTGAACATTCATTTTTTCATAGGGGTTGACGGTGTATCGGTCGCCATGATCGGGCTTACCTCCATTGTGATTTTTGCCGGGATCTTTGCCTCCTGGGATGTTACTGACTTACCAAGGGAATTTTTCACCTCCCTGATCCTTCTTTCGGCAGGGGTATTCGGGTTTTTTATTTCACTGGACCTCTTCACCCTTTTCCTTTTCTATGAAATTGCCGTGATCCCGATGTACCTGCTTATCGGAATCTGGGGAAGCGGCCCCAGGCATTATTCGGCCATGAAGCTGACATTGATGCTTATGGGCGGTTCGGCCCTGATCATGCTTGGACTGCTTGGGCTGTACTTTAATTCGGCTCCCAACGGCGGCCCCCTGACATTTAACCTGATCCAGATCTCCAAGGTAGCAATTCCAATGCCTGCCCAGCGTTTCTTTTTCCCGTTCCTCTTTGTGGGATTCGGGGTGCTTGGCGCACTTTTCCCTTTCCACACATGGTCACCCGACGGTCATGCCTCTGCACCAACTGCAGTTTCGATGCTACATGCCGGTGTGCTGATGAAACTCGGAGGTTACGGCTGCTACCGCGTTGCAGTGTTCCTTCTTCCAGGCGCCGCTCATGAAATGGCATGGATTTTCCTGATCCTTACAACCATCGGCGTGATTTACGGAGCCTTCGGCGCCATCTGGCAGAAAGACCTGAAATACATCAATGCATATTCCTCGGTAAGCCATTGCGCCCTGGTGCTCTTTGCCGTGCTCATGATGAACCAGACGGCCATGAACGGAGCCATCATGCAGATGATCTCCCACGGCATCATGACAGCCCTCTTCTTTGCACTGATCGGGATGATTTACGGACGAACACACACCAGGTATATTAACGAGATGGGCGGACTGATGAAAGTCATGCCGTTTCTTGGCGTTGCCTATGTTATCGGCGGCCTTGCTTCATTAGGGCTTCCGGGTTTCAGCGGCTTCGTTGCCGAAATGACCATTTTCGTGGGTTCTTTCCAGCACAATGACGTGTTCCACAGGGTTTGCACCATCATTGCCGCCTCCTCTATCGTGGTTACAGCGGTATATATCCTCCGTGTTGTCGGTATCCTGCTGATGGGAAAGATCAGGAACCCCGAATTCAATCATATTATCGATGCAAAGTGGTTTGACCGTATAAGCGTGGTTACACTTATACTGGGTATTACTGCAATCGGGATGGCCCCGCTCTGGCTGAGTGATATGATCAATAACGGGCTTGTCCCGGTTATGCAAAGGATATTGCTGGCCGGTCCAATTATTCATTAAAACGAAAAAATTAAAAAACAAATAAACATCTGACCATGTTGATCATGAGACACGAATTACTGCTGATTGCCATCACGGTAATTCTTTTACTTGTTGAGATTTTTCTTCCTGCCGATAAAAAGCACAGTATCATTACTCCTGCCATATTGCTGATGGCAGTTGTTCTCATCCTGGGATTCATCCCCGGGCCCACGGGAATACTGTTCGGGGGGATGTACCAGACCACCGCACTGATCGTCATGCTTAAAAACATCCTGAATATAGGAGCATTTATAGTAATGGTGCAGAGTGCCGACTGGCTCAGGAAACCCGAGAACAAGGAAAAGATCAGCGAATATTACATCCTGCTTCTTTCAACACTGATCGGGATGCAGTATATGGTATCTTCGGGAGATTTCCTGATGTTCTACCTTGGACTTGAACTTGCAACCATTCCATTGGCAGCCTTAGCCGCCTTCGAACGCTTCAAGGAAAAATCAGCCGAAGCAGGGGTGAAACTTATTTTCTCCTCGGCATTGTCTTCAGGCATCCTGCTCTATGGACTTTCCATGGTATACGGAACAACCGGAACCCTTTATTTTGCAGAGGTAGGCCCGGCCTTTACAGGAACCCCCCTGCAGGTTCTCGGCTTCATCTTTTTCTTTGCCGGAATGGCATTCAAAATTTCACTGGTTCCATTCCATCTCTGGACAGCCGACGTTTACGAAGGAGCTCCGGTTAATATTTCTTCATATCTATCTGTTGTTTCCAAAGGAGCTGCTGCTTTTATTCTAACAATACTTCTGTATACCGTATTCAGCAAGATAGCACTGATGTGGAGTAACGTGCTCTATATTATTATCATTCTCACCATCACCCTGGGTAACCTCTTTGCCATCCGCCAGCAGAACCTGAAACGGTTCCTGGCCTTCTCTTCAATTGCCCAGGCTGGCTTTATACTGCTGGGTATCATAGGGCAAAGCCAGTATGGCATGGCAACGGTGATTTACTTTGTTCTTGTTTATATCTTCTCCAACCTTGGTGCCTTCGGCGTGGTTTCCATCATTTCAAACCGTACAGGCTGCGAAACCATTAATGATTATGACGGTTTGTACAGGACCAATCCGCGGCTGGCGATGACGATGATGCTGTCGCTCTTCTCACTGGCCGGAATTCCCCCGGTAGCAGGCTTTTTCGGCAAATTCTTCCTCTTTGCCGCCGCAGCCAATCACGGCCTTTACATCCTTGTCCTTATCGCCATTATCAATACTATCATTTCATTGTACTATTACCTGCTTGTTATCAAGGCTATGTTCCTGAACCGCAGTGACCGGCCGATTCCTAAGTTTAAAAGCGATTTCTACACAAGCCTGGGCCTGATCTTATGTCTTACCGGTATTTTTGCGATCGGTATTTTCAGCCTTGTATTTGAAGTGATTAACGGGCTCAGCTTCGGATTGTATTAAGATAGCGGGATAACCGGATAAATGGTTAGGGAATTAATAAAAATATTATGCTAAAAGGGAAACATACAGTTACAGAGATAGAAGGTGTCAGGTGCAGTATTGTTGAAACAGGCGCATCGGAAGCGAGAGTTAAATTCCTGAAAGAGATCCTTGAATTCAACGCTTGCGAGGTAAAAACCGAAAAGGAAAAGGCAAAAGACGGAACGCCGCTTGCCACTTCTGTTATCGGGGTAACAGATATCAGGTTCAATGCCATCATCAAGCTTTACGAAAGAAAGCTGCTAAGGAAAGACGGACATATCCTTAACCCGGCATACTGGAACCAATGGCCCGACCAGGATTGGGATATTCCGTATTACCAGGTAGTGAGATAAAAACGAAAATGAATTTCGAATATTGATCAACGAATTTCGAATGTTGAATTTGTATCAGTTCATACGTCAACATTCAATGTTCGATATTCGGTATTTAATTTCAAACAAAACACCTCTTTATCCAGGGGAATGAAGAAATATTACAAATACTTCGCCTACGCAGTTGCCGCCTTGTATTTTATCCTTGGCATATCTGTTTTTTTTAGTCCTTATTTCAAACACCTTCCCCAAACCATTAAAGTCAGCTTTGCCGTTTTTCTTTTCCTTTACGGAGGCTACCGCCTGGCCAGAATATGGTCCAAGTCAAGGGAAGAAGAGGATGAATGACCGATTTTTCTTGAATATTCTCATGATTCATGTTATTTTAGCCTATTAATTTTAATGGTACAATAATATTATTCATAAATTTGTGTTTCTGTTCTGATAAACTTGCTGATTTTAAGCATTTAATGACAGTATGAATACAAAAATTGCCACAAAATCTCTATTCGGGGCGGCAGGGTTAATAATCCTGCTGTTTTTGACTTCATGCGGAGGGGGAACCCCCGGCCAGCAAACCGACACTCCCACAGCCGGAAAGGTCAAAGTTGCCATAGACGATTCGTACCGTCTTCTGCTGGATACTGAGATATATACTTTCGAATCGTTTTATAAATATGCTAAAGTTGATACTATTTACAGGAATGAAGCCGACGTTATCGATCTTTTCATGAAGGATTCGGTGCCCCTGGCTATAGTAAACCGCAAACTCACAGCCGACGAGGAAAAATATCTTACTGCAAGGCAGTTCATCCCAAAGACAACCCTGATCGCTTATGACGGGATTGTTTTCATCGTCAATCCTGAGAACCCCGACACTAATTTTTTCTTTGATAAGATACAGGGCATTTTCAGGGGTGAGGTCAGGACATGGAAGGAGATAAACCCGAAATCTCGATCGGGGGAGATTAAAGTGGTATTTGACAATTATAAATCAAGCAACCCAAGGTATTTCCGTGAAAAATTCAACCTGAGCAAACTTCCTCCCTGTTGTTTTGCCGTGAATTCCAATGCAGAGGTCATTTCCTTTGTCGAAAAAAACAAGAATGCAATCGGTGTCATTAGCGTTAACTGGATCAGCGACAGGGAAGATACCGTGTCAAACAATTTTCTCAGGAGGGTAAAGGTGGTTGCTGTAAGCCAGGCCGGCACTAATGATCGCGGTTCCACTTTCTACAAACCATACCAGGCATATATTGCCCAGGGGGATTACCCCTTTACTCGCAATGTATACTGTATCAACAGGCAAACATACAGGGGGCTTGCCTACGGGCTTTCTTCATTCATTGCAGGTGAGAAAGGCCAGCTGATTGTGCTGAGATCAGGGATGGTACCTGCAGCAATGCCGGTGCGGATAGTTGAAATTAAACATTAACACTTAGTACAAATAACCTTATGATGAGCAATTCAAGAAAAACCGGGCTGGTTATAGTTTTAATGCTTGTATTTCCGTTTCTGCCAGCTATCCATGCACAGGATTTGAAAGCCACTATCCGTTTAATGCGGAGTGAACAATTCACAGCTGCGGCTTCTTCCTACAAAGCTTTGCTGAAGCAAAACCCTGCCAACGGGGATGTTTACTATTATTATGGCGAGAATTTTATAAACGAATATTTTTCCGACACTTCCAATAATTCCCTGAAGGAGATATCCGATTCTGCAAAAATCATTTTCCAGCTTGGAATGCAGAAGGATCCCGCCAACCCGCTTAACTTTGTCGGGATGGGAGAAATTGCCATGCTCAACAAGGACAGGAGCACGGCCCAGGACTTTTATTCCAAAGCGGCTGCTTTATTGCCCAGCAAGACCAATAAAAACCTTGTAATGGATCCGTCAAAACAGGCCAACGTGCTTATCAGGATGGCTAATGGTTATGTAAGGGCACTGATAAAAGATACAGGACAGATATTTTCTTTGTTAAAGGCTGCTGAAAAGCTTGATCCGAAAAACTATGAATTGTTCATCGTAAAGGGAGATGCATACATCATGCTGATGAACGACGGTTCCAATGCCATCACAAACTACAACATCGCACAGAGTCTCAATCCTCAGTCCCCGTTTGCCAAAGTACGCATCGGGCAGTTGTGGATGAGGGCAAAGCAATACAGAAGCGCCCTCACTTATTATGACGATGCCATCAAGATCGATTCCAATTTCGCTCCTGCATACAAAGAGAGGGGATTCCTCCTTGCAAAAGCGAACAGGAACGACGATGCCAAAAGGGATTTTGGGAAATTCCTGAAGCTTTCGGCCGGGAATACCACAGCCAGAATTCAGTTTGTGAATATTCTGTTCGATTTGCAGGATTATAAAGAAGCCATAAATCAACTGAACGAAGTTTACAAAGTAGATTCAAGCAACAACGACCTTAACAGGGCTCTTGCATATGCCTATTTTGAAACTGCCCAATACGACAAGGCGCTTTACTACAGCAGGAAATTCTTTGCCCATGAGAAGCCCGAAAAGATAAGGGCGGCAGATTATATCTATTACGGAAGGATACTGGCCAGGAATAAAATGGACGAGCAGGCCTCGGAACAACTTATGAAGGGGTTTGCCCTTGATTCAACCAAACCGGAACTTCTCTCTGAAGCTGCACTATGCCTTACCAAGGTTAAGAAATATGACAAAGCGATCGAAACCTACCAGAAGAAAATCGTAATAAGAAAAGCAGCCCCCATGGATTATTATAACCTGGGGAAGGTTTATTACAACATCAAGGATTTTCAGCAGGCCGATACCAACCTGGCAATTTTCAACCAGTTGCAGCCCGATCATGTTGCAGGCTTTGTATGGAGGGCAAGGACTAAATCTAACATCGACTCAACCAGTAAACAGGGCCTGGCCAAACCCATCTACGAGATCATTATTGTAAAGACCCAGAGCGATACTGCAAAGTATTCCAAGGAGCGCATAGAATCGTTTTATTATCTTGCTTATTATTACTTCCTGCAGTATGCCCAGACTAAAAACAAGGAATATGCCCTGGAAGCAATTGCTTACAGCAATAAAGTTTTGGCAATAGATCCAAAAGATGATAAAGCCGAAAAAGCCAAGCAGATCATTGATAACCTTAAAAAGTTTATGAATTAAAGGGAATTTGTATTCAATCAATATTTTTGTACTTTTGTGACCCTGCAAACAATCGCAAAAAACTAATAAATTCAAGTATTTTATAACTTAAATTCAATTAACGATGAGCAACAAAAGCAGCAAAGGCGGATTATTGGACGCCTTAAGATCGGTGTTTACGTTAGGAGCCATGATCATAGCCCTTATCGTATCAATTCTATTGTTCCACTACATAATGGGGAATCCTATCAACTTCGAAGGTGGAAACCATAATGGCACTCCGCTGCCGGGGAACTATCTCGGAATTATTTACAAAGGGGGAATGATCGTACCTCTTCTGATGACGGTCAACCTTATTCTGATTATTTTCTCAGTAGAGCGTCTGATCACACTGACCCGTGCAAGCGGTAAAGGCAGGATCAATGTATTTGTGAAGAACCTCCAGAGCCTTCTGGATAACAACAAGATCGAAGATGCGATCGTAGCTTGCGACAAGCAGAAAGGTTCACTGGCCAACGTTATGAAAGCCGGACTTGTACGTTATCGCGCTCTTCAGGATGACAAAACCCTGGTAAAAGACCAGAAGATTGTTGCCCTGCAGAAGGAATTTGAAGAAGCCTCAGCTCTTGAGCTTCCGATGCTTTCGAGAAACCTCGTCATCCTTTCAACCATTGCCTCGATCTCGGTGCTTATCGGTCTTCTTGGAACGGTACTCGGTATGATCCGCGCCTTTGGTGCTTTGGCCCAGGCCGGAAGCCCTGACGCACTTGCCCTGGCAACTGGTATTTCTGAAGCTCTTATCAACACTGCTTTCGGTATCACCGGTTCTTTGCTAGCCATTGTGCTTTACAATAGCTTCTCAACGCAGATCGACAGTTTTACCTATAAAATTGATGAGGCCGGATTCAGCCTTGTACAGTCATTTGCCGCTTCTTCCAAGTAATATTTTTGGCGTTACAGCAAATTATTTACATAATTTTTGTGTATTTATAATTTAAAACCAGAATTCCATGCCAAAGATAAAACCACCGGTTAGAACACCGCATATAGACATGACACCCATGGTGGATTTGTTTTCTGTGCTTCTGATCTTTTTGTTGCTTACTGCTTCATTCCGGCCACAGGAGGCTGCGGTGATCACTACGCCCCAGTCTATTTCAGAAAAACAGGCCCCGGATGCTGACCTGATGACCATTTTTATTGCAAAAGATGGTAAAGTCTTTTTCAACATCGACAACGGCAGGGATACTTCAACCCATTTCCGCAGCAAACTGCTGGAAAAAATCGGGGAGCAGTACAAAATCCAGTTTACCAAGGCAGAAATCAGCAAATTCGGCACCATGTCGTCATTTGGATTACCAATAAAGGATCTGAAAACATGGCTTAATTCAAAGGATTCCAAAGAGAAAGATAAGCTTCAGATTGGTATTCCCATGGATTCAACCGATAACCAGCTTGCCTGGTGGGTACGTGAAGCCCGACTGACGAATGTCGGGGCCGAAGTCGCCATTAAAGGAGATGCGGATACTGACTATAAAACGGTCAAGAAGATCATGGACCTGTTACAGGATAACAAGGTGAATAAATTTAATCTCGTTACGAATCTGCAGAAGCAGGAAGTCAACCTTAAAGACCTTCCTCCCTCAGCCAAGTAAGGAGAAACCAGAACTATAAAGAAAATCCTATATGGCCGAAATAATTCAAGAAGAAAAAGGCAAAAAAGGTGGTAAACGCAGGCCTAAGAAGCACGGCACACGTATCGACATGACCCCTATGGTCGACCTGATGTGTTTGCTGATCACCTTCTTCATGCTAACCACCGCTTTCAGTAAGGCGAAAGTGATGGTCATCACTATGCCCGACAAGGAGGACCATAATACGGACAAGAATACTCCGCAGATTTCTGCTTTCCGTACCCTTAATATTCTGCTTGCCGGCGACAACAAGGTGTATTATTACATCGGGATGATCAAACCTAAAGAGGCCCCACCTGCATTGGTTAAAACTGATTTCAGCAAGGACGGCATCCGTAAGGTTTTACTGGATAAAAACCGCGACCTGTTCACCAAAATTGCCGAATACCGCGATAAAAGGGTTACAGGTAAGATCGTTGTGTCGGATACCACACTCGAAAACGAGATCAAAAGGATGAAGAGGGATGATAAAAAAGGCCCCATCGTCCTGATCAAAGCTGATGAGAAAGCTAAATACAAGGACATTGTCAACATAATCGACGAGATGGCTATCTGCAATATTGCCAGTTACGCTATTGTGGACATCTCTCAGCCCGAAAAAGACCTGGTGAAGAATGCTCCGAAATAATTTTTTAATGACATTTAAACATAAACCGTATGGCAATTGAAAAACAGCGTGTAGAATCGCTGGAGGAAATCGTCTTCAAGAACCGTAATAAGGAATACGGCTCATATGTTCTTCGAAAGAAGTACCGCCGGTATCTTACGATTTCTTTAATCGTTGGCATCCTCGTCCTTCTCTCCGCCGCTGCCTATCCTTTGATTAATGCATACCTGAACAAGGAAAAATTGCTCAGGGAAAAGGAGAAATCAGTAACGGCAGAAATGCTGAACATGCCCAAAGAAGACCTGCCTCCCCCTCCGCCGCCGCCACCACCACCTGAGGCACTTGTTGAAAAGGTGAAGTTTACCGCACCCAAGGTTGTGGAAGACACCAACGTGGAATCCGATTTCGGTAAGCAGGACCTGCTGAACCAGAATAAAAATACGGAAGTCCCGACCGAAGAAGTCCAGGTGGAAGAAAAAGAGGTAAAAACCCAGGTAATAGAACAGAAAGTGGAAGCCGAAGTGTTCCTCATCGTTGAAGAACCTCCTACATTCCCCGGTGGGGAAGCTGCCCTTTATAAATGGCTTGGGGAAAACCTCAAATATCCCGAAGAAGCCAAGGAACTTGGTATACAGGGACGTGTTTTCGTTGCTTTCGTTGTTGAACCCGACGGATCGACCAGTAATGTGGTTGTGAAACGCGGTATCGGCGGCGGTTGCGACGAAGAAGCAATCCGTATCGTGAAAGCCATGCCCAAATGGGCTGCCGGCAAGCAACGCGGACAGCCAGTGCGTGTGCAGTTTAACTTACCCATCAAGTTTACATTGCAGTAAAACTGCGATAAACTAAACAGAAACCCTTAATTTTTCCTTTTGCCGGGTATCATCCGGAAGATTTGAAGGAAAGATTAGGGGTTTTTTACTTGAAAAGCATGAATGCCGCCACCCTTAGTCCTTTTGTAAGCAGCAAATTCAGGTTCTGGTCTTTTATATCTATGGTGCTGCTGGTGTTCGTGCATGGTTATAATATGCAGGAGCGTTACCTGCAACCCTGGACCATCCCGGGAGAGCCTTTTTCAATTTCAGGTTTTATTGAATATTTCCTTGCAAACGGGATCTTCCGGTTCAGGATACCCATGCTGTTCATCATATCGGGCTACCTTTTCGCAATGCATGATGACCGCCCGTATAAATCCCGTGCAAGGAAGCGGTTTCGCACCTTGTTCCTTCCTTACCTGATATGGAGCGCCCTGGGCCTTGTATTCACCTTTGGGCTTGAGATGTTTCCCTGGAGCCGTGCCCTGGTCTCTGGATCGCATGTGGTACAGATAGACAATACAAGGATGCTGCTTCATGATTATAAATTGTATGAGATGCTGGTGCGCTGGATACTACTCCCGGTACCCTACCAGCTCTGGTTCATCCGTGTGCTTTTCATATATAACCTTGCTTACCCCGGGATCCGGTGGTGTGTCATGAACAGGACAGGGAGATGGATCTTCTTTGCTTTTGCTTCCCTGCTGTGGTTAGCCACTATCAATGTTGGGATAATTGAAGGCGAAGGTCTGCTTTTCTTTTCACTAGGGATCTGGATGCAAAAGAACAGCTTCAATATTGAAAGTCCGTCATCCTGGCTGAAACCCTCACTGTGGGGCCTTTTGTTCGTTTCAATTGCATTCCTAAAAACCTTCCTGGCCTGGAAAGGGCAACAATTCCTTGGAGGTGCAGCCTTCCCCGTCCTTACTCTGATACATAAAGTGGTTGTACTGAGCGGGCTTATTGCATGCTGGTACGGCCTCGATCCAATCGTAAAATGGTTCATGAAGCGCCCCTGGTTCACCTGGCTGAGCGCATTCGCATTCATTATATATGCTATGCATACACCCCTGGTTGCATATGCCATCACTCCTTTCCTTTCCCTGCTTGAACCAATGCCTGCCTTCCACCTTGCAGCTTTTATTCTGCTACCCTTAATTGTCATCGGGTTTTGCATTATCACAGGATTTCTTCTCCGTATCCTGGTCCCGAAAATATATGGCGCCCTAACCGGCGGAAGAGGAATGTGAAGGCTTTGCCTTCAAAGGCATGTATATTCGAAAACAATTGAATATCAGCGAACTGCCCGGATTTATAATTCCTGCTAATTTAGATTCTGTCCAAAAGAAAACTTTAGTAACTTTGTACTGTTAAAATATTAACAGTACGAGTTTATTATATGATAACACTCTCATACAAAGGGAAAAACACCTTCCTGGAAGCCGTGAATAAAAAGAGCGGCTCAGACGTTCTGGAATGCTACCAGTGCGGCAAATGCGTGTCGACCTGCCCGGTCTCGAATTTCATGGATTTTCCACCCAGGGAGATCATGCAGATGATCAAGCTGGAACTCAAGGAGGAGGCCCAGATGGCCAACTCCACCTGGTTCTGTCTGACCTGTTCGGCCTGTTCAGGCCGCTGTCCCCGCGAGATCAATATTCCCGCGGTTATGGAAGCAGTGCGCCACATGGCCATAGAGGAAAACTTCCATCCCGACTCAAAGCGGGTAAAAAACATCAGGAAGTTCCACGAGATCTTCCTCGATATGATCAAGCGTTACGGGAGGAATTACGAATTAAGGATGATGGCCGAATTCAATATCCGTACCCGAAACCTCTTCAAGGATATGCACCTGGCCCCGACAGCGCTGCTTAAAGGCAAGATCCCATTAGGTGTGAAGCCACTGAAGAGTAAAAAAGCCATCAAAAAGATGTATGAGATGGCAGAAAAACTTGAAAAACAGAATAAATAAGCCTGTTTAAGATGAAAAAAGTAAGTTATTTCCCGGGATGTTCAGCCCACGGCACCAGTGAGGAGTTCGATGAAACGGTTAAGATGGTCATGAAGACAATGGATGTCGAAATGGAGGAGATCCCCGACTGGAACTGCTGCGGTGCCACCTCAGCCCATACCCTGAGCGAAAGCCTTGCCTACGCGCTTCCGCTGCGAAACCTGGTACTGGCCGAGAAACTGAGCAACGATACAATGACCATTCCCTGCGCTTCCTGCTACCAGAGAATGAAAGCGACCAAGGTGCATATGGATGAAGATCCTGAACTCGCAGCCAGGATAAATACTGCAGTTGTGGGTGAAGGAAAATATGAAGGAAAGGTTGCCATAAAATCGATGCTTCAATACTGCTACGAGGATATGGGCCTTGAAGCCATTAAGGCAAAGGTGACCAACCCGATCAGCGGGATGAAGCTGGCCTGTTATTATGGCTGTTTGCTTACCCGCCCCAAGGCAATCACCCAATTCGATTCACCCGAATATCCCATGTCGATGGACTACATCGTGGAAGCCCTGGGAGCGAAGGCTACGCCTTTCGATTTCAAGACCGAATGCTGCGGTGCTTCTTTTTCCATTTCCGATACTGATATTGTGCTCCAGCTGAGCGGAAAGATCCTGGAAATGGCAAAAGAAAGCGGTGCCCATGCAATCGTTGTTGCCTGCCCGCTCTGCCAGTCGAATCTCGACATGCGGCAGCACGATATCGAAAAGAAATACAATGTTAAATATGATCTCCCGGTTTTCTACCTGACCCAGCTGATGGCCATTGCTTTCGGGTTCCCGAAGGAAAAAATGATGTTCAGCAAACATATCATTCCTGTCGACTCAGCCCTGGCCCATATTGGAGAAGTTATTGAAGAACCGAAGAAACCCGTGAAAGGTAAAAAAGCCGTCCAGGCAGAAAGTGAGGTTGAATAATGGCAAGAGTAGGAGTATTCGTTTGTTTCTGCGGCGCCAACATCGCCGATTTTGTGGATGTCCCCACGGTAGTTGAGGAAGCCAAAAAAATCAGGGAGGTAAAGTTTGCCGTTGACTATAAGTACATGTGTTCCGATCCTGGTCAGCAGATGATCAGGGATGCCATTGTACAATACAGGCTCACTTCGATTGTGGTTGCCGCCTGTTCACCCCGCATGCATGAGAAAACCTTCCGCAAGGCCCTCAGCGATGCCGGGATGAACCCCTATCTCCTGGAAGTTGCCAACATCCGTGAGCATTCATCATGGGTGCACCAGAAAGATAAAAAAGCTGCCACTGAAAAAGCAGGCGACCTGGTGAGAATGGCCGTTGCAAAAAGCATTGCCAATGAACAGCTGCACGAGATCTCGGTACCGGTTACCAAGCGTGCCCTGGTCATAGGCGGAGGTATTGCTGGCATACAGGCGGCACTTGATATTGCCGATGCCCGCATCCCCGTGACCCTGGTTGAACGCAGCCCTTCGATAGGGGGCCGCATGGCTCAGCTTGACGAGACATTTCCTACCCTCGACTGTTCACAGTGCATCCTTACCCCGAAAATGGTTGATGTAGCTTCACATCCGTATATAGAGCTCATTCCTTATTCAGAAGTTATAGAACTCAACGGTTACGTTGGGAATTACAAGGCCAGGATCCGCAAAAAAGCCTCTTATGTGAATTTCAAGTCATGTACAGGCTGCGGAGCATGCTGGCAGAAGTGCCCGGTGAAGGTTCCGAATGAATACAATATGGGGATAGACAAGCGTAAAGCAATTTACACACCTTTCCCCCAGGCAGTACCCAACAAACCGGTTATTGATGCCGAACATTGCACAATGCTACTGAAAGGCAAATGCGGGATCTGTGCAAAGTTTTGTGAAAAGGGTGCCATCGATTTCAAGATGGTGGATGAGGTGATCGAAAGGGAAATAGGCGCTGTTGTTGTGGCAACCGGCTATGATCTTTGGGATGCAACACCCTATGAAGAGTATGGTGTGGGGCGTTACAAAGACATCATCAACTCACTGGAATTCGAAAGAATGGTTTCGGCCAACGGACCAACTGGCGGCCTTCCGATAAGGCCTTCCGACGGAAAAGTCCCGAAGTCCGTGGTCTTTATCAAATGCGTGGGATCCCGCGACAAGGCCAAGGGCATAGAGTTCTGCTCGAAGATATGCTGCATGTATACTGCCAAGCACGCCATCCTCCTGCATCATAAAGTGCATGATTCCAGGGCTTATATTTTTTACATGGACATACGCGCCGCAGGTAAGGGATATGAAGAGTTTGTAAACCGGGCTCAGGTGGAAACCGGTGCGGTTTACCTTCGGGGCCGTGTTTCAAAGATCTACCAGAAAGGCGATAAGCTCATGGTGCGCGGTGAAGATGGAAATCTGGGGCAGGAAGTGGAAGTTGAAGCCGACCTTGTAGTTCTTGCCACCGCAATTGTTCCTTACAAGGAGAACCCTGCCCTGGCCCGGCTGCTTGGTATTTCATACGACAAATACGGGTATCTCTCCGAAGCCCATCCTAAGCTGAGGCCGGTTGAAACAGCCAAAGCCGGTATTTTCCTGGCAGGCTGCACACAGGCTCCCAAGGATATTCCCGAAACAGTGGCCCAGGCATCGGCCTGCGCAGCCAAGGTTTGCGGGCTTTTCGCAGGCGATACCATGAAGAAAGACCCTATGGTTTCAACGGTAAACAAAGAATTCTGCAGTGGTTGCCAGAACTGTGTAACTGTATGCCCTTACCAGGCTATTGTCACCGAAGACATTCCCCTGGGTCATGGAGCAAAGGAAACCCGCACCGTGGCCAAGATCAACGAAGGCGTTTGCCAGGGTTGCGGCTCCTGCGTTGCAATCTGCCGTTCAATGGCCATCAACCTGGCCGGTTTTACAGATCCTCAAATCATTAACGAGATAGTTGCCATCTAATGGAAGCAGAAGTAAAAGACAAGATTGTAAGCATTGAAAAACCCGAAATCATCGCCCCTCCCGACTGGAAGCCGGTGATCGTTGGAATTCTCTGCAACTGGTGTTCCTATGCAGGCTCCGACCTTACCGGGACCTCGCGCATGCAGTATCCGCCGAATATACGGATCATCCGGGTTCCCTGTTCTTCACGCGTGGATCCCTGGTTTATAATAAAGGCTTTACAGACCACTGCGGATGGAGTGCTGATCTCGGGCTGTCACCCGGGCGATTGCCATTACATCAGCGGGAATTATTATGCACGCAGGCGTTTTCTGGTCACCAAGGAGCTGCTCAAGATGGTAGGTTTTCATGAGCACAGGGTCCAGTTCAGCTGGGTCTCGGCAGCCGAAGGCGCCAAATTCGCCCAGGTCGTGAAAAAAGTGACTGATGATGTCGTAAAACTCGGCCCTCTTCATTTGTATAAAAAAGAAAATTTCAACAAATAATGGACTATTCAAAAGAAATCCGGGACATTGCGGCAAAACTGTTTGCAGACGGGAAGATCGACGTATTCGTCGGCTACCGGATGAACGGTTTCGACGACAACCAGGTTCCTGTTGTGATCACCGATCCGAAGGAAGTGTCCACTCTTGTTTTTACCGAAAAATCGGTGTTCAACCTAACGAACTACCTGAAGACCGACCATACCCGCGGCAAACGGGTAGGCCTGATCGTAAAAGGATGTGACAGCCGTTCACTGAACCTTCTTCTTACCGAAAGCCAGGTGAAGCGCGACAGGCTTTACATCATCGGCATAGCCTGCGAAGGAGTTGTTGATGACAAGGGTGTGAAAATGCAGAATTGCACGGAATGCATTGTTCCCGATGCCGTTGTGTTTGACGAAATGCTGGGCAGTCCAAGGGGTAAGAAAGATTATATCGTGAATGCCGACATCAGGGCATTGGCCGAAAAAGGGCTTGTTGAACGCAGGGAATATTTCGAAGAGATATTCGAAAACTGCATCCGCTGCAATGCCTGCCGCCATTCCTGCCCGCTCTGTTATTGCGCCAAATGCTGCATCGACCAGGAAACTGCCTCGCTCTACAATGGGTCGAACACCGCCTCCAGCGCTTTCCATGCACTGATGACATGGTCGCTGCACCTGGCCGGACGTTGTGTCGATTGCCGCAATTGCGAGAAAGCCTGCCCAAGCCACCTGCCACTGCATCTTCTGCATAAACAGAACGAGAAAGTGATCTTCGAAAACTTTCAGAACCACCTGGCCGGTGTTGAAGAAGGCGAACGGGGAGCGTTCTACAAATACAGCCTAAAGGACCCCGACGATTTTATCATGTAATCAGAACACAGATTATGAGCTTTTCAACCTTTGTTACCGATACAGCTGGCTTGCAAAAAATGTTTGAAGCCATCATCAGCAAACATGAAACGTATGCTCCCGTTGAGAAATTCGGGAAATTCGACTATAAAAAAGTTTCATCGCTGAAGGAATGCAACCCCGATTCACCCATTGATGCAACTATGAGCGTGAAACCCTTGTTTTTCCCGCGAGCTTCAAAGATCATAAAATACGAAGCCAGCAGCGCAGGGACAAGCATCCATGAAACTGATGAAGATCCGATAGCAGGGAAACGTGTGATCCTGGGAGTGAAACATTGCGATGCCAGGGGATTACAGGTGCTGGAAGCCGTGAACAAATGGGATTACATTGACAGCGATTTCCTGAAACGCCGCGCCAACACGGTGATCTTTTCCACACGTTGCGACAAGGCCGACACGCAGTGTTTCTGCACCTCACTCGATTACGATGTGGAAAATCTTGATGCGATGGATGTGGCGATTATCAACGGGCCTGATGGAAGGATTTACCTCTGTGCCCGAACTGAAAAAGGCGAAAACTTTCTCACCCAGAACCCGGCTCCCGGCTCCCGGAACCCGGAACCCATTGCCCAGGAAGAAATGAAAAAGCAATACGAAACTTTCGCTGCATCCTTCCGCCTTAAAATGGACTACAAGGATGTGAATGAGAAGATGTCGAAACGCTTTGATTCGCCTGCATTTGAAGAAGCTTCACGCAATTGCGTAAGCTGCAACACCTGTGCATTCATCTGCCCGACCTGCCATTGTTTCAAGATCTCCGACGAGAAGATCAGGGATACAGGCCTGCGCTACAAGAGCTATGATTCCTGCAACAACGCGTATTTCACACTGGAAGCAGGGGGCCATAACCCCCGCCCGGCCAAGTACCGCCGCTGGAGGCAAAGATCCATGCATAAATTCGTTTACTACAAGGAGCGTTTTGGGGTAAATCTTTGCGTGGGATGCGGGCATTGCGCCATCTCCTGCCCCGTGAACATTTCCATCTTTGAGGTGGTGAACCATGTCGCAAACGCCCCTGTTGAATCATAATTTGGTGATGCAGGTTATTAATTGTGTTCGATATTCAACATTCGTAATTCAATATTCGATATTTTAAACAGATAATATGGAAGCCCTTTTAGTTCCCTCCCTTGCCAAAGTTGAAAGGATCATCCAGGAAACTCCTGACGTTCGCACCTACAGGCTGAAGTTTAAGGATGACAGCCTCATGGAAAAATTCAGCTGGCATCCGGGGCAGTTCGTGGAATTTTCCCTGCTGGGTTCCGGGGAGTGTACATTCTGCATTTCCTCATCGGTCACCCGCAAGGGGTATTTCGACTGCTCCATCAAGAAAGCAGGAATAGTAACAGCCGACATACATACCGATCTCGAGGAAGGCGATGACGTGGGAATACGTGGTCCTTACGGCAACTGGTTCCCGACCGACGACATCAAGGGGAAGAACCTGTTGTTTGTAGGAGGCGGAATAGGACTTGCCCCTTTGCGTTCACTGATACAATATGCGATAGACAACCGAAGTGATTACAAGGACTTCACGATATTATACGGGGCCCGCACATCCGCAGACCTTTGTTATAAAGAAGAGATCGAAGAATGGAAGAAAAACACCGGTATCAGGGTCGTTCTCACCATCGACAAGCCTGAAGATACCTGGAAAGAAAATGTAGGTGTTGTTCCAAAGATCCTCGAGGAAGTCGTGAAACCTGAGATCGCCAACACCAAGGTCATCACCTGCGGTCCGCCGATCATGATAAAATATACGCTTCAGTCGCTCGACCGCCTGGGATTCTCGCCCGAGCATGTTATAACCACTCTTGAAATGAAGATGCAGTGCGGCCTTGGCAAATGCGGCCGCTGCAATATCGGCAGTACCTATATCTGCAAAGACGGCCCGGTTTTCACTTATGCCCAGTTGAAGGCACTGCCTGACGAGTTTTAAGGAATTCTCACAGCCGGGATCTCCTCAGGCTCAGTTTCAGAACCATCGGAATATACTGCTTTTACAAAATAGTTATTCAATACGTTTCCTTTAAGAGGTGAAGGATCGGTGATTTGGCATTCACCGCATTTTGCCATGCCTATGAGAACGGGTTCTTCTGTTTCGGAGAACCTGAATACTTTAAAACCGGTTAACCCCTTATCGGCAACTATCGGCCACCTAACGATTACACTTTCGCCATTCCTGATCAGGGAAATTCTGTTTATCTGAATTTTTTCATTGAGCGGGAGTTCCACGGTCAGGGCCGCACTCTTCTGGCTTTCCACACCGTCGGGCCCTATCGAAGCAACGGAATATTCAGCGGTTTTACCCCCGAAAGTTACGGAGTCGGTATAGGTATTGGTGAAGGCGGATATGGGAGAGGGGGTGATCCTGGTGAACCCCTGTTCTGCGCCGGTCCTGCGGTAAACCGTATACGCTTTCACCTGCCCGTCGGTCAGCAGGAGGTTTTCCCAGAACAGGGTGATGTGGCTGTTGTCGCTCCTGTACCTGAGGTTATATGGAATGCTGATTTTTCCGTTAGCCGGGACCATGAGTGATACGGCATCGGAAAGTGGGCTGATGCCGTTGCCTTCACCCATGGCCGCAATTGCATACCTGTAGGCATTCCCGGGCCTGGCAGAGGTATCGGTATAGCTTACTGCAGCTGTTGGCTTGATCACATCCGAAAGCTGCTTTAACTCACCCCTGTATCCCTCACCCCTGTAAACATAATAGCCCCTGATGATCCCACCGGTATAAGTCCAGCTGAGCTCCACTCCATACGGTTTCGTTGACAGCAGCGGCTGGGGAGGTTTTAAAGGATTGGATGATTCCGTTACCATGTTGAAAACACGGGTGCTAGGCAACCCGTAACCGAACCTGTTGGCCACAACTGCAAAGTACCAGTAATTTTCATCGGCAAGTGGAACGATATCCACATAAGAGGTATCGGAAGAAGAAAGGGTGGCGATATTATAAAAATTGCCGTCATAGGAAGTTCCCCTGAAAATGAGGATCCCCCTCATGCCCTGTCCTTCTAATAACGGCCATGAAAGGCGTATGGCATGCTTTTCAGGAACCGGCTTCGTATGAAACATCCGTATTACCGGGGCTGAAAAAACTGACCAGGCCCGCAGGACTGCAGTGTCTGATACCGGGTATGGATTTCCGAGCCAGTCCCAGGCTTTTAAAACATACTTGTATATGATTCCAGGTTTTACCAGGCTGTCGCTGATCCTGAAAAAAACGCTGTCGCCTTTCGCACTGAATCCTCCGATCATGGCTAACTCCCCGAAACTTTTATCTCCTTCGCCAATCCTGAAAACCCGGGCAAATGTCGGGACTTTTCTGGGAACATATGCCCAGGATACGTTTATTACCTTGTCGTTCTCCTTGCCTCCAGTATAAAGAGGTTTTGGCAGGAAAGCCGTTCCCGTGAGCCGGACATCTCCCGTTAATCCTTCCTTCAACAGCAGGCCATCTGCAGATGTAATGCTGACTTTGTAGGTATAATGCTGAGCCTGTGCGGCGGTTTTATCGTAATACCCGGCAACGGCTGCAATCATACCTGCAGGATTCATCATAAAAACCTGCATCGGCCGGTCTGAATTCAATCCCTTCCACCACTTGGTTATCGCACTATCGCCGGCCGGGGGATTTTCTTTGAAATCGGCTCCGGCTTTTTTCACCAGCGATATAAAAGCCGATTCGTCGGGGGGAGAGCTGATTGTTGCAAGCAATTTGAACACACCTGAATTTTCGCTTCTCCATACCATCGTGGTAGCATTCTTATGCCATGTTGAATCAATGAGGATAAAAATACCGTCTGGAGCTGTGAACCCTGAAGGATATTGTGAAAATGCAGTCATGCAAAGCAGGGAAAGAAAAGCTGAAAGCAGGTAATTTGAAATCTTTTTCATAACCGGGTCTACTGTTTATATCAGATTTATCATTTGAGGGAAGCTGAAAAGTCGATTTTTTTCGGCTGGGTCGTGAGAGTTACGGTACAGTCCAGTGTTTTACGGAAATTTTTGGATATGCATCCATCACACAAGGGTCCGAAACACACTCCTGCCTCAAGGAATGATGTCACATAGTCCTCGCCTTTCAGATTAAGGGCGTGAGAAACGAAATTATAAGTGCCATCATTTATACCAAATCCGATCCCCGCACCGCCGGATATATACGGGCAGATTGATCCGCCATAATCTCCCATATAAACCGATACACTGCCGTACATCATGATCCCGAATCCCATTTCCGTTGCACCTGAGGCGAAATTCATATAGAAACGGGCATCAAATCCTGCATTGGCGGTTAGTTTATACCCTACGAAGTACCCTCCGAGGTCGTAACCGTCATTTATTGAAAAGGGGGGGAAAATGCTTTTGTAACCTGTAATAAAAAACCCTGTCAGCGCTTTGCTGAAAGCATCGGGCCAGAGTTTATTTTCGGCATTCAGCAAAACGGTGTTTTCAAGGCTTTTGGGAACAGGGCTGATATTCCCGAAAGCAAGGCCTGCTGTGACCTTCTGAATGATAGGATCAGGTGTGACCAGGTTGACCGATGCCGCAAGGTACCATCCGTTTGAGCCGAATTCCATATCGGCTGCTCCGGCTGCTTCAAATCCGCATAAAGGATAGCCTTTAAGGATGAGAGAACCATGCATTACCTTGTTTTTCATATCATACGTCAGGCTTACATCACCCAATGGTGTTGTAAGGTTATCGGCGCTGATCGAATTCCCTTCTGAGGAAATTGACCCTTTTACGAAGAACTGGCTTGTTTCGCTCGTCTGAACTGCATTCCCGGCATTGGCAATCGTTCCTTTAAACCAGAAGAAATCCCAGTCGAAAGTGTTGGCTTGCATCCTTCCATTGAGGTTATCCAGCCGAATCGGTTTCGTCCCGCCCACCCCCAGGACGAAAGACTGGGTTTCGGGGTAAATCATTACAAATCCCGCTGCCGGCTGGCGAACCAGTATGGCATCCAGAGAATCCGTAGCACCCTGGTCGGTAAAAGCAAGTTTCCCTTTGCACTGAAAATAGTTTTGGAAGATGGTATCGGTATAAGGCATCTGGCTGGCTTTGAAACTGACATTGGCAGGCCCTGTAAACTGCAGTGGAAGGGGGTCGAAATTCAGTGTTAGCTGCGAAGTTTTCGGGTCTTTGTAGAAATTCAGATTGGCCCTGTTGTAAGCAGGTATCCTGGGAAGGTTCAGGTTATAGATACCAGTAAGCGTGAAAGCTCCGGGTTGGCTGGTGATCTGGTTAACTTTCAGGTGGAATACATCATAAAAAACAAGCTCGGAAGAATTCTCAACCCCTGAGTAGAGCTGTTCATTATCGTCGAGAACCTGTATGCTCCCTATATCGAGTGAAGCGGCTGCCTGCATACCCGGCAGGCCTTTGAGGGATGCAACTTTGTTTGCGGCATTCTGGCCTACGATCTTGATCACGTAATGCGGTTCAGCTTTGTTCCCGACATTGGGATCGTAATAAAACAGGCATTGTGCATCGGAATTTACATCGAGAGGTGAAATATTGCCCATCTCAAGATTATTTATGGTGAAACCGTCAAGAAGAATATCATCGGGTTTCAGCACCATTGTCTTCACGGGTATAGCAGCAAACCCGGTTTTCAGAGAAGCGTTCTTGGCGGTAAATCCGTTTTCTCCGCTGTTCCAGTCAAGCTTATCCATATGGACAGACCAGGTTTTACCCACAGCAATATCCGCCGGTTTGTTTATCGCTATAGGGCTGATCACCGAGGTAGTCATCTGTACTTTCCCCACGTCAACCGTTGCAGGGATACTGCCTTTAAGCTTCGCAGTGATGCTCAGGTTGAGCACTAAGCTGTCGTTTGTGAGGTAAGATCCCGAGGACCTGGCCGTGGATGAAAAACCCGTGAATTTCAGGCTAAGGTCTTTACCAGTTGAGCTGCATAAACCGAATTTTGAAGCAGGGATGGCTGAACCCTTACCGGCAACGCTCTCCACGTCAAGGCTGCCTGAACCAGGATCATACAGGAAAAATGAAACGGCTTCATCATAATCAAACATAGCCGAAGGGAACTGGAATGAATTTTTAAGGATATACGCATGGCCTTTGATAATGCCGTTGCCGTCACCTCCTTTTGTGATCTGTATCTTGCCGCTCTTTTCTAGTGAATGCAGGCCCGAAGGAAGCTGCATCAAATGATACCCGTAATGATATCTCAGGGCCATATCGTGGTTGTCGGTTTTGACCAGCCCGTCGACAGGCTCGGCATAAGGTATTCCATTGGGGTTCAGTTTTGCTGATTTTTTAATTTTCAGATTGGTGAAATCGAGACGGAAAGCGTAATCGGCGGGCATAAAATCAATATTTCCTCCGGGTAGTATATGGCCGCTGACCAGGGCAGTGCCATCGGTCTGCTTATTGTAATCGGAAAGTTCCAGGGGAAACCCCATGATTGTCGTGAGATCGATATCGTCTATCCTTTTAATGGTAAGGTTTGCCACAGGGTTAGCCTGGCTCATATCCACCTCCCTTGAATCGCCGGTATATGTTACCAGGGAATCGTATTTAGCGGCATTTAGCATGACTTTAGAGAGGTTTTCGGGGATACCGTGCAGGTTATAATTACCGTTTTCATCGGTGACGGTCGACAGGTCAGGGTCTGAACTTGACTCTGCTATAAATACCCTGGCTCCCTTCACAGGGTTCATGCCGGGTTCGGAGCGCACCAGTCCTGTAACGGATTTCCCCTGCTTGAGTTCGAAACTGTAGGTGATAAAATTTTTCGAAGGCTGGTTGCTTATCGTCCCTTGAACAGGGATAAACCAGGGCGAATGATCAGGGGGGATGATCTTTACATGAAATACCGTGGCAGGCGAAGTGACTTCAAAATCGATAAAGCCTCCATGGTCAACCTGTTTCTTGAAACCGTCGAGATCGGCCCAGCAGTCTGCAACTCCTTCCTTCTTACCCGGGCTCATTGAACCTGAGAAAACTGTCTGCCATACGTAGAGCCTGATCCTGTGAATGTTCTTCAACACTTTAAAAGTTCCCAGGCCCTGGGGAGGCTGGTCATCAGGTGTTTTATTCAGGCTTACGTTGAACACCGCATCGAGGTATTCAGGGGATACAGGGACAATATGCAGTTTCCTGCTTCCCGAAGGAGCCCTGAATTTGAATTGCTGGGGACTGGTTCCCATGATCGTGTAACCGGCAGTCGTTTCATTGAAAGGCAATGAGTCGACCTGCACTTCAGCTTCCAGAGGATGACCCTCCTGGTCTTCGACGGTTCCCGTGATATATCCCCATGGAGTTAGCTCAATGTCGGGATTCCAGTATTGCCCGCCTTTCTGAAACTTACCCAGGTTTTCTATGAGTTTATCTTCATAGCCATATTTGGTAACTGTAAGGTACGCCGTCTCATCGACTACCGGGAGGTTGTTGATCTCAAAATACCCGTCTTTATCGGAATAGACCTTTTGCTGCGAAATATTTGTTGAACATTCAGCACCCTGAACAGGGAAGTTCTTATACATGACCCTTCCGGCAATGCGGGGGAGATCAGGTGCAAGAACTACATTTTCAGAATATTCTGTCGGGGTGAACTGGCTGTTGAACCCTGGTTTCCCTTCGAAGTCAAAAGTCCTGATGTCGGGAATATAATTATAAACCCCGTTTCGTTTACCTGAACTGGTGGCCAGTTTATACGCATCGACATGCTGGCCTTTATTATGCACCAGGTTGGTGAAAATGATAGTCCCTTTGGGGTTCATCCCCGTTTCTCCTGTCGATATCAGGGGTGATTCAGGGACCAGCTCCATGGATTGCTTGCGTTGCATGTTTTGCCCTTCTTCAAAGGGTACGTCTTCAGGGATGGGGTTTATACGTCCTGCTTCAACCTGTAGATAAGGCAGTCCTGAATTGGGCCCTGCCACCTGGTCGGAAGCCCCTGAGGATTTTACGTTTACATTCAGGGTATACGTATTCACCATCCCTGCCAGGGGAGCCGGCAGGTTAAGGTTGTCGCCCGGTTTCAGGCTAATATCATCATCCGGACTGTTGAAATAATCATTATCCACGACCACTCTGAGATAACGGCAGAGGTCGCCCGAAAGAGTTCCCAGGTTTTGGGTATGGCCACTTAACGACATGACCTGGGTTTGGCTCCCTTTGCCGTTGGCCAGGCCTCCCAGCAGGCTTTCAAAATTTTCACCCAGCTCATTTTTAAGGTACGATTTGAATGCAGTTCCAAGGAATGAGTTGGAATAATTCATTCCGCTTCCCGAAAGACTTCCAAGTCCGCCTGCATTAAAACCAACAGGGCCCCCGTTATTAAGCAGCCCGTCGTACGTCAGTCCCTCGCTGCCTCCCAGGATGTTCTCAAGCCAAGCAAAACCCGGGTCCACACCCGGGTCTATATTCTGCAAAGAAGGAAGGAGGACAGGTGTGGGGGGGAAAGTGATGCTGTATGAAGTGTTGAATCCCTGCCTGACAAGGCCAAAGGTATCGGCAGGTTCAAGAGTGAGGTTAAACGTAAAATTGCCGGTGTTATCCGTAGTAGTGGTGGCCCTGAGGGCCATATTATCATGAAGGATGCCTTTGGCAGTTGAAAATCCCTGTGATACAGGGTCAAAGACCATTTCGTCAGATTTCTCTGTTTGCCCGTCCTGATATGAGCGGCTGGCATTTTTAACCACATAAACTACGCGCAGCGAAAGGTGAATGTTCTTCATGGGTTGTTCTATAGTAGTGCCCTGGAATTTGTAATCTATCCTTCCCGAAACTGAAGCGGCAAGAAAGTTATTAGTTATCTGGTGTTTGCCTCCATTGTCGACAACAATTCCGCTCCCATTGCGGGTTTTCCTGTAAACGAAATAGCAGATCTCGCTCCATCCGCTGTTCTTGAATACTGCGACCCCTTTGGTATCAAAAGCCTGAATCGCGAACGCATAAGTCCGGCCGTCGAACATAGGGGGATAGGCGCTGGTATAAATAAAGACCGGGGCAGGGGTGGTTGTTTCAAAGAATGGGTTTGGTGGTGTGGTTTTAAATGCGTCAGGTGGCAGTTGGTTACCCGAGAGCAGTTCCACTATCCTCAGCCGGTACATTGTAGTACCGGGTGTACCCGCAGGGGGGCTCCAGCTGAAATTGATCAACTGCTGGGGGGCCCATATAGTGTCACCGCATACTGGCTTTTGAACATAAGGAGCCTCCAGGTTCGACACCGGGAAACTCGCGCATCCCGAAGGGGCATCGTCGGAAAGCCTGGCGTGGGTCTGGTAATCATATGCGCTTACGCAGATGGTATAGTAACCTTCGGGAAATCCACCGTCACGAAGGATCTGCTGTGAACTGGTGCCGTGGTAAACGATGTGGTTGGCATCGTACAAAGCCTGTACATCGGCCTGGGTAAGCCTGTAAACCTGCCCCGGCAGAATGGTGACCGGCCTGGGTGGGATATAGCCGGGATCGGTATAAATGGAAACACCTGCATCGCAGGACATGGACCCGGAGAGGTAAAAATTACATGTCTTGCCTGTCGGGCCGACTGATGTGTTGATCACCGTGACATTGATCTTGTTCGGTGTGTTCACATAATCGGAGATCCTTGTCGAATAAGGCGGGATAACCACCACGCTCACTTTCAGCGGCCTGTTCTGGGCCCCCGCCGAAAAGTCATCCAAAAGGAACATCATGAAAAAACTGAGGATGACTAATATCATCCCCAAAAAATTCCGGGTCTCAGAATGTAAACACATAGCTCAAATCTCCTCTTGATTGATTATAAACATTTGCAGCCACCTTATCGGGAATCGAATTATCGACGAGGTATACCTGCAATATCAGCGTATGCTTCGGATGCGGCTGGTACCGTAAGGAGGCATTGGTGTTAAATACCCACCCCTGCTGCGAAGCAATTTCAGAATTCTGCACCGATTCACCCAGGCTGCAGAACAACTTGTTCTTAAAAAAGGTTTTACTTATACCTGCGTTCCCCCCGCTCATTTTGGTTGCAGTAAATGAATTCCTGCAATCGATGTAACTCAAGCCCATGTTCAGCCCCAGTTGAGATTTTATAATGGTAAGGCTGTAATTAAGCAATATCGTCGTAGCCCTGGTTGTGGCATCGCTCGTGGTCGCGTTCCTGTCGATATAATCATTCTGGTTGAAGCTCAGGATCACCGAATGCACCAGGCTGGTCTTAACAAATAATAAACGGGGATTGATACTCAGGCTGCGGTTCACATTATAGATTTTAAGCGAATCGACCAGCGGCACATTACCCGCTTTCTGGGTGGTGCTGAAATTTGAGAAGGTCGCATCGAACCCGAACCATGAAACCGGGTCATAACCTACAGTCAGGTTGCCAATCAGCCTCATTGAAGTGGCGGTTTTAGAACCATGAAGATTATCGTGCTGGTATCCCCCGCTTCCCGAAAACCTGAACTTCCTTTTGAAAAGGTAAAAAGAAGGATTAAAGGTAATGTTTTCAAGATCGTTGTTGAGGTAATAGATGCCCATGGTCTGGTACCCCGGATCAATACGGGTATACGTAAGACCAAGGGTATAAGACGGTTTTTTAAACAGAAGGGATGCTTTTACCGCGGTGTAATAGGCCGACGAGAGATTGACGGGGATGACCCTGTTCAGCCTTTTAAGCCAGGGATCACTGGATGAATCGGCCAGGCTTGTCAGCCTGGTATCGCTTGTAAAAAGGCTTACAGCCCCTTCAACATCCAGGGTCAGCGGTTTTATAATGGTGAAATGCATTTTGACCCCGGTGCAGATATTGGCCGATGGGGTAGCAAGTGAATCATTGGTCGTTTGCTTAAGAGTTGAACTGTCATCCTTCGCACTGAACCAGATCAGGTCGACATAGTTATTCGGCGAACCAACTCCCAGCTTCATTGCATATCCCTTCCTGCTCAAAGACGGGATCGTGAACAGCGACTGCTCTCCGTTCGATGTGGAAGAACGCACGAACCGTCCCCATATAAATCCGAACCTGAAGATCCCCGGAGTCAGCTCGAGGCCGACCCCAAGGAAAGTGTAGCCGGCAAGAGTATAATCTGAAAAAGTGACATTGCGATAGCCCAGGTGCAAAGTGATCCACTTATATTTGGGGCTTAGCCCGAACTGGTTAAAGGGCTGTGAATAATTTGCTTTCTTGTCGGAATATGAGAAAGAGATCGGGAGTTGTATCCCGTAAACCGAAAGCGTTGCATTACCGCTGACCGCCCATATCAGTTCAGGGCTTACACCCGCCTGACCGGAATTGTTATACAGGAAGGTGTTTGTGATCGAACCGTGAAAAGTCACAGGCTTCTGGTCTTTAAGCTGCTCCAGATCCTGGGAAACTCCTGTAAATACAGGGATAATTATTAAGATAGCCGGCAAAATTATCGAACGAAGTGACATTGACTTTACCACCAATTTCTTCAGAAACAGAACTCTGTCCTCTTGTTTTTACAAAGAAGATAAAAGTAGACGGAGTGACTTTCTGATACAATCCGATAAACATATGATTTTGAAGAATCAGATCAGCCTTTCGTTCAAGGCTTTGATGACGGCTTCGGACTTTGAATTGACGTGGAGTTTCTTGTAAATGTTGTTGATGTGGGTGCGGACTGTTCCAATTGAAATAGAACAGGAATCGGCAATCATTTTATAGCTGTCACCCCTTACTATGCATTTGAGGATATCGAATTCTCTTGCCGACAAGTCATATTCATTGTTATTCCGGACGGGAGTCTTAGAAAAAAATTGCAGCACCATACGGGCGATTTCTCCAGTCATTGGGGAACCACCATTATGAAGTTCAATGATCGCTTCGATGATCTGAACAGCCCCTGATTTCTTCAGCAGATAACCGGTTGCCCCTGCACAGAGTGCATCAAACACACGGTTCCGGTCTTCAAAAACAGTAAATATCAGTATATTTGATTCAGGAAAGGTATGCTTCACCAGTGCAGTAGCTTCAATACCGGAAATCCCGGGCAGGTCAATATCCATAAGAATAACATCGGGAGTCTTGTCCGTGCAGTTCTGAATAACAGTGGAGCAATCTGGCCATGCACCTGTTAATTCCATCGATTCTGTTCCCATGATAAGATGAGATAATGTTTTCCTCAGGGAATCATTGTCTTCATATATAGCCACTTTGATCATCATCAGACAGAATGGTTTTTTTTACAATAATATCTATTATCGCAGGAATATACAATCATATAATCATATGGTTCTTACTTTTAACATGATACTGCTGCCCTTTCCTGGCTGTGACCAGATATTTAAAATCCCATGTATCTGACTTGCTCTTTTCTGCATGTTTTTCAAACCGTTCCTCTTGGTTTGAAGACTGGGATCAAATCCCTTTCCGTCATCAGTTATTTCAAGAACGAGTTGGCCTGATTCTGTTCTGAACGTCAAACTGGCATTTTCAGCCTGAGCATACTTAACCAGGTTGTTTAAACCTTCCTTTGCAATCAGGTAAATGTTCCTTCTCACATCCATTTGCAGTTTCAGAGTGTCAAGGCTTTCAGGCATATCCGCAATAAAATGAATCTGCCGGGATTCGAATAAGGGAATGGCATATTCCCTTATTCTTAGTCCAAGGTCCTGAAATTTATCATTTGCCGGATTAACAGACCAAATTATATCATCGATACGTTCAAGCATTTCTTTTGCACTGCTTCCGATTTCGCCTATCAATAGACCTGTTTTCGGATTATCGGTATGACTCGCCACAATATCACTGAGTATGGAGATGCTGCTTAATGTGGAGCTGACATCATCATGAAGATCAGTTGCAATGCGTGTTCTCAACCTTTCCACCTGTAACAGATGCCTTACCCGGTACTTGTAGATGATAGCGAAGAGGCTGGTAATTAAAAGAAAGCATGATATGACAAACCACCATGTCTGCCAGAAAAAAGGATGTATTATAAAATGGACAGGCTTCTTGATATCAAACCATCCGGAGCCCTGGTTAACACTAACGATAAATGAAAAAGAACCCGGTGGAAGATTTGTATAGCGGGCTTCGCGTGACGTTTCAGCAATAACCCATTCCTTGTCATAACCCAGGAGTTTGTAGCGATAATGAATCTGGGCAGGATATTGAAAACAAATTGCTGTATAGCGAAAAGTCATATTGTTTTGATTGGCGTTCAGGTTAATTCCTGAACGGGTCCCGTCTGAAAATTCTTCAGAAGAAATTTTCCCATTAATCTCAACAGATTCGATGACTAATTTTACAGGAATCCTTTTGGCGTTTTCTGTTATGTAGATATTCCTGGTCTCAAACCCTACAGAATCAACCAGATAAATATTTCCGGCATTATCAATAAAGACCCTCGAAGGTCCGTTAGGATTATCATGAAGCCCGTTAGTATTGTCAATAATCTGAAAACGGTCGGTATACGGATTTACATAAAGCAAACCATTGTTTACGACCCATAAACTTCCGTCAGGGGCATTGGCAATCATACCTGTTCCGGGATCGTTCATTCCATTTCCTGAATGATACATCTTTATTCCAAAGGACCCGTTTGGGCGTAAATCCACTCTGACCAGTCCCAGAGCATCTATCGCAACCCACATCCTCCCTAATGTGTCCGTTTCAAGGCCATTTATCCATCGCTTGGTTATCCCATATTTTAGTAAAGTATCCATTAATGAATTGTCGAATTTCTTTGTTAAAGGATCATAGATGCTAATTCCATTTTTGCATCCAAACCAGGTTCTTTTAAATTTATCCGTTTTTATCGAAAGAAAATGTGTGCCATTGACAAGAGAAAAGGGATCAATAGGGTTGTTTGTAAATTGCTTGATTGTTTTCCTGTCCTTGTCAACTTGAAAAACCCCGTTAAACCTGGTGCCGATCCATAAATTCCCATCCGCATCTTCATTCAGCCCATACACAACCTTGTCATTAAGCTTAAGAGAATTACCATTTGGGGCAATGTATTTTACCAACAGGTTTTTTTCAGTGCTGTAATAATAAAGACCGTTACGGGTACTGACCCATAGTATGTCATGCGAATCATTGTAAAACTGGTTGACCGAAAGACCATCGGCAGGCAGCGGTGTATCCGTTTTAACCAGGCTCCAGGACATTTTTTTTGTATCGAACACCGGCAGCCCTTTGCATTGATATACCCCCATAAAAACTTTCCCTGTCTTCATTTCCTTGTAACAAGCGCTTACCCACCAAAACCTGTATGGTATTTTTACCTGTTGAAATGAAAAGAGCTCAGGATTTTCAATATCAACTCCCTCTCCCCAGATCCAGAAATCCTTATGGTTATTAAAATATGCTCCACCCTGGATAGCATCTGAAGAAATGGATTTTGGATCTCCGGGATCATGTTTATGGAAAGAGATTTTTCCCGATCTTTTATTGAAGATACCAAGGCCTATACCGTCAGTTGCAAGCCATATTTCGTTTTTGTTTTTATGGATCATAGAAAGGATGGTAATGTTGTTCGCTCCGCTTGAAAACACCTCCCAGCTTTCTTTACGCAGGTCGAAACAACTTATGCCCATTCCCCAGCCGTAAACCCATACCCTGAAGTTTGAATCGGGAAGCATCCCGCGTATTATGGTTCGTGTAGGCGAAGGACTGTGAAAATCGCGATCAACTTTCATCGCATCTTTATCGAAAAGAAGAAGTCCTCCCATCGTACCAATTAGTAATTTAGAAGTATTACCCGGGCAGGAACAGATACTCGTTACATGATTCAGGTTATATTCCCGTTTCTGGGGATTATCACAATTGCTGATCTGAACATGCTCGAACATCCTCCCATTGGCAGTTATTCTTTCCAGGCCATTGCCTGTGGCCACCCAAATCGCTCCCTTGTCATCCTCATAAAGAGAATAAATCATACTGACTGGAAAACTTCCGGGTTTTCGGTCATCAAAGGGAAAATTTGTTATTGTCTTTGTTTTGGGATTGTACCTGCTCAATCCGTTGGGAGTTCCTATCCATATTGTTGAATCTCCGGACTGGCACAGGGCGTAAATACTGTTATCTATCAATGTTGGACTTTCGCCTGGGACAGAGCGAAATACTTTCATATCATGTCCGTCATACCTAACCAAACCGTTTGTTGTTCCAAGCCATATATAGCCCTGGAAATCCTGTATGGCACAGTTTACAACATCTGAAGGCAAACCATTCTCACGCCGGATATGGGTAAAATAAAGAGAAGGATTTGAATCAAACGGAGAGCACTGACGGATTCCTCCACTAACCCCTGTTGCGGCAAGGATGAGAGTAAATAAGATCAATAGTTTGTTCAAGTCGTTTATAGTTTGCCGGACCTTCAGACAAAAATGCGATTTTTTTTATTATAAAAACCGGCTCCCGGGCGATTTAGCAGAATTTTACAAGATGTTAAATTAAATCAGACCAAATAAAATAAAATATTGTTGTACTTTTGATTTTATTTACAATAAATCCAATATTCATTTAACAAGATCGACATGAGAAAATATATGATAATGGTGCTGATATCGTTGTGTTTTGCACTGAATTCCAATGCACAGCAGGGTTCAGGCAGCGCCGCGATGGTTATTGAAAGCCAGATGATGCTTCCCAAAAGGGGGATGGAGGATAAATTTGAAGCAGCCATCCTTGCACATAACAAAAAGTTCCATCCCGACGGCCCTTATGTTGGGGGTTTAAGGAAGATTGAATACGGACCGAAGGCTGGATGGTATGTGTGGGTTATGGGGCCTGTGGCCTATAGTTCATTGGATTCGCGTCCTGCCAAAGGAAGCGGGCATGATGCAGACTGGAGCGCTACGGTTGAACCCCTTGTACAGGATTACGGAGGGACAGGCCTGTGGAATTACAATTCTGATCTGTCCTATGGATGGGAACTGTTTAAGAAGGCAAAACACTATGAGATCTGGGGGGTTGACTTAAAGCCGAAACAGTATTACAGGTTCAAGGCCTTGTGCGAGAAACTGAAAAAAGTCTATGAAACTTTAGGTACCACGGCCTTTATTGTCCTTGACAATAATCTGCATTCAAAGGACGGCCCTGATGTATCACTGATTTGGAGCTTCAACTCGTACGATGAATGGCAGAAAGATCCAGGCCCGAAAGCGGCATATGAAAAGCTTTACGGAGCAGGTAGCTGGCAAACGGCCATGGATGAATGGATGGACATGATCAACAGTTATGATTCAGAGATCAGGTCGATGGTAACAGATTAAACAGGAATAAACGATAAAAGGAACACGGCCGGACCGGAGATCTCTCCGGTCCGGCCGTGTTGTAACTTAAGAAATACTTACGTTTATTTATGAATCGGGAAAGAAGAACCCTTAGCGTGGTTCATCCTGGAAAAACAGCGGCTCCCCGGGATTCCCTCAGCAGCGGTTAAACATATCTAACATATGTCATTTTGTAACTCCGGCGAAATGTCGCAGCTTTGCAGCGCAAAACATAACACATTTATGGAAAAACACCTGGTACATATGGTGCGTAGCCGGGCGGCAAGTTATGGCAAACGCGAGGTCTTCCGTTTCAGGGAGCCCGGCGCTAAAACATACAGCAGCTATAACTGGCAGGAACTGGTAACCATCAGCGACCAGGTTGCAAAAGCATTGCTTTCACTGGGTTTCGGCCCGCTTTCCAATATCGGTATCTTCAGTGACAACAAGCCTCAATGGACCCTTGCTGATCTTGGGATCCTGTCCTTCAGGGGAGTGGTGGTCCCGTTTTTCGCCACTGCTTCAAAACATCAGCTGAAGTATATAGCCGATGAAACACTGATGGAGCTTATGTTCGTGGGGAATAGGGAACAGCTTGAGAAAGCCCGATGGTTGTTTGATCATTCCGATACATTAAAAACCGTTGTATGTTTTAATAATTGCCTGTCGGCAGATGAGGATGCCCGTTGCATGAACTGGAAAGACTTTCTGGAGCTGGGCCGGGACGGGTCGTTGCAGCCTGAGCTTGAACGGATATTGCAATCGGCACTCTACGACGACCTGGCAACCATCATTTATACCTCGGGAACTACCGGTGAACCCAAGGGCGTGATGCTTGGCCATGATAACTTTATCAGTTGCATCATGAACCATGATGAGCGGCTTGATGTCAACGACAAGGATGTATCGCTTTGTTTTTTACCACTAAGCCATATTTTTGAAAGGGCCTGGACCTTTTACATGCTTCACAAAGGAGCGGTAAACACTTACCTTGAAAATCCGAAGACAGTCATCGAAGAGCTTCCCCTGGCCCGGCCAAGCCTCATGTGCACAGTGCCCAGGTTCTTTGAGAAGACCTATGAGGCCATCCGTAGTGAAGAAGCACACTGGGCTCCGGGGAAAAGAAAAATATTTGAATGGGCTCTTTTTGCAGGACAGGAGTATTCGGCTTACCTGAAAAACAACAGTAAGCCTCCATTGGGAGTTAGGATCAGGCGGGGGATTGCCGACAAACTGGTCCTCAAAAAGTTAAGGTCAATATTCGGAGGGCACGTACGTTTCCTGCCCTGTGCAGGCGCAGCCATTCGTCCCGAGCTGCTCAGGTTTTTTCATGGTGCAGGTTTGTTCGTGAATTATGGTTACGGCGCAACTGAGACCACCGCTACGGTTTCCTGTTTCAGGGACGATGTGTACGAATTTGAAGCCAGCGGCACCGTCATGCCCGGGACTACGGTTAAAATCAGCGAAGACGGCGAGATACTGATCAAAGGGCCTGCGGTCTTCAAGGGGTATTATAACAAGCCCGGAGAGACCGAAAAAGTATTGAGTGAGGGATGGTACCACAGCGGTGACCTGGGAACGTTCAGTGAAGCCGGGAATCTCATTATGCTTGACAGGATCAATGACATCTTCAAGACTTCGGGAGGGAAATATGTGTCTCCCCAGAAGGTGGAACTGTTGATCAGTGAAGACCCGTTTGTTGAACAGCTTGTTGTGCTGGGCGACAACCGCAAGTATATTTCGGCCCTGATTGTTCCTTCCTTTGCAACTTTGAGATCGCAGTTTCCCGGGATCAGCTCAAAATTCAAAGAAGATTCCTCATTCATCACCGACAACTCGGTCCTTGAATTTTTCAAAAACAGGCTGGAAGTCATACAGGAAGACCTTATCCCTTATGAGAAGGTTGTAAAATTCACTTTGCTTCCCGAGCCTTTCAGCATAGAAAATGAGGTCCTCACCAGCACCCTGAAGGTTCGCCGGAAAGTGATCCACGATAAATTCTCGACACTGATCGATGCGATGTACCTATAGGGAAAGTTTCCACCTCTTGTGAGACCATAGCCAGCTTCCCGGGTTTTTCCTTATAGCCTCCTCCAGTTTTTTGGCATATCTAAGGGTAACTTCTCCTTCGGGAAGCGAGGCCGGATTTTCGGCAAGCTCAACCACATCGAGGGTATAATATCCCCTTTTCACCCGCTTTACATCCACGTAAACCACCGGGTAATTATGCATGCGAGCATACTTTTCAGGGCCATGAAGGAAGGCAGTTTCCCTGCCCAGAAATGTCACCCAGTAGGATTTTGAGGCATTGCTCGGGCTTTGATCGGCCGCCATGATATAAACCGAAGGAATTTGTGAGTTGCGTTCAAACACCAGGGAGGTTTCGTATATGGAAGCCAGGGTTGTCCCGAATTTTGAGCGGCTCCATTGCATGAAGCGGTTGATATATTTATTGCTAAGGGGTTTGTAGAAAGCAATAATGGGGTGTTGGGTAAACAGCCCGGGCGACATGCTGCCCCATTCAAAATTATTGAAATGGGCGGGAAGTGCAATAACACTTCTTCCCTGGGCAAGCCAGGGTTCAATCAGTTCAGGGTTGTTGATGAAATGCCGCTTTTTTACCGTGCGGGGAAACATGCTGAACCCTTTAATCCCTTCGGCAAGCACATCCGACAGGTTCTTATAAACGCTGCCTGTTATCACCTTAAGTTCTTTTTCGGTCAGTTGAGGGAAACAGCTTTTCAGGTTTGAGAAGATCACTTTCTTCCTGTATCCGGTAACGTATTGCAGTATAAACCTTGCGAAATCCGAAAACAGGTATAAGAGGGGAAAAGGAACCAGCCCGATCAGAAAAACAAAAAAAATGAAAATACCTGTCAGCAGGAGGTCCATGGAAAAGTTTAATAAATAGAAAAACAGAGATTTACTTCAGCAACTCCCTGAAGCCTTCGGTACAACTTTTAAGTTCAAACTCTATCATTTCATACCTGGCAATGCCATTGATTGCATAAGGGTCATTGGCCATGATCTTTAATGCTTCATCCTTATCCGTTGCGTTCAGAAGGATGAATCCTCCGTTACGAGGAACCCTGGGACCCGAACAGATTAGAATGTTTTCGGCGATCAGGGTTTTCAGGTAGGCCCTGTGTGCAACAAGATGTTTGTCAACCTCCTCCAGGGGAGCGAGGTAAGTGGAATGAAATGCGAACATGGGAAACGGTTTATTCAGCAAAGTTAAATTATTTATTATATTTACCTGTCCAACACCTGTCCTATGCCTGTTCAAAGACGATTGCTATTGGGATTCCTGAGTTGCTTCACCCTGGTTATCGTTTTTCTGCTTATCGACCATTATGCTGGCCTGAATCTGCCTGAAACCCTGTTGATGCCGCTGCGATGGCTGCCTGTAATACTTTTTTTGCTTTACAGCCTGAAAAAAAGGAGTCTTACGACCTGGATATTTTTTTCAATGCTTGCCGGTATTGAATTTGGCTATGATCTTCCGGTTGTTGCAAAAGAGATGAACCTGGTGAGCCAGATCTTCATACATCTTGTCAAGACCATTATTGCCCCTCTTCTTTTCGGGACTCTGGTCACGGGCATAGCCGGGCATGCCGATCTCAAACAGGTCGGAAGGATGGGATGGAAGTCCTTGCTGTATTTCGAAATCGTATCGACCATCGCACTGTTCATCGGGCTGTTTGCAATCAATATCAGCGGGGCCGGCCATGGAGTAGTTGTACCTGCTGCCATGACCCAGGGGAGCCTGCCCGAGGTTCAAAGCCAGAGCTGGCACGACATCATTCTGCATGTATTCCCCGAAAATATTGCCAAATCCATTGCCGAGGGGCAGGTACTCCAAATCGTGGTTTTCAGCATATTGTTCGGCATCGCAGTGGCCATGGTGAAAGAAAAGTACCGGGCGCCCATGCTTCGTTTCACGGAGTCGCTTACAGCAGTCATGTTCAAATTCACAAACATGATCATGCTTTTTGCACCTTTCGCTGTATTTTCAGCTATCGCATACAGCGTGGGGCATATGGGCCTGCAGGTTTTGCTGAACCTCTTCCAGCTTCTTGCAACCTTGTATGTATCGCTGATCGCTTTTATGATACTGGTTTTTTTCCCGATACTTCTTTTCCTTAAAATACCGGTGAAAAATTTTATCAGGGCCGTTTCCGAACCTGCAACAATTGCGTTTGCAACAACCAGCAGTGAATCAGCCCTGCCAAGGGCAATTGAAAATATGGAAAAATTCGGCGTGCCGGGGAAGATCGTAGCTTTTGTGATCCCGACAGGCTACAGTTTCAACCTTGATGGTACCACATTATACCTGGCTATGGCTTCGATCTTTGTAGCCAATATGGCTGGCATTCACCTGCCATTCTCTACCCAGATCATTATGATGGTCACGCTCATGCTTACCAGCAAAGGGGTGGCAGGGGTTCCCCGTGCATCACTGGTTATACTGCTTGGCACGGCGGCAAGTTTCGGTCTCCCGGTATGGCCTATATTCATTATTCTTGGAATTGATGAGCTTATGGACATGGCGCGGACTGCCACCAACGTTATCGGCAACTGCCTGGCCACAGTAGTGATAGCAAGATGGGAGGGGGAGTTTAACCTGGGAAAAGCTAAAAACCTGGACCTGGAAACAGAGGTGTGAAGCGGGCTGGAAGGAAAAATGAAACAAGCATGACTGAAAAAAGATCTTACACCCTCATCCTGATCAGTGCCTCCCTGGCCATGCTGATGGTTAAGCTCGATGCTTTCATCGTAAACATCTCCCTGCCTACAATAGCCCAGACTTTCGGCTGCTCCCGCGACATCGTTTCCCTTGTCCTCCTGGCCTACCTGGTGGCCAGCACAGCAACACTGCTGCTTTTCGGGATGCTGGGTGACCATATCGGGCTGAAGAAGATCTTCATCAGCGGCTTCATCCTGTTCACAGTGGGCTCCCTGCTTTGCGGGCTCTCACCCGGCATAGTCACCCTTATTATTGCCCGCTTCATACAGGGACTGGGAGGATCCATGCTTGTAGCAAACTGCCTGGCCATCATAGGCAGGTTCATGCCCCACGACAAGGTGGGTTCTTCGTACGGAATACTTACCACCATTTCGTCGATAGGAGTCAGCCTCGGTGCCCCCCTGGGAGGCTTCATCACCTTCTATGCAAGCTGGCACTGGATCTTCCTTATCAATGTCCCTATCGGGATTGCCGCAATCTGGCTGTCGGCAAAATATATCCCGGGGGAGAAAAAGGAGAAATTTTTATTCAGCGGGTTTGATATACAGGGAACCCTGCTCGCACTGTTTGCCTTCACCTTCCTTATCCTTGCGTTCAATTCCTTTGACAACAGGGGAGTGGAGGCAATAATGCCCTACGGGGCTCTCACCATAGCTGCTTTGCTGTTTTACTTTTTTATCAAAAGGGAAAAGAAAGCCCTCCATCCCATCCTTGACCTGGGCCTGTTCAGCATCAAACCCCTGACCTTCGCCCTCATCGCAAGCCTGCTGGCGAGCAGCGCCAACTTCGGCTACGCATACATCATGCCGTTTTACCTTGAAAAAGACCTGGGGCTTACTTCGAATATCGTTGGAATGCTTCTGCTGATCTCCTCGCTGGTAGTCATGGTACTGGCCCCTATGGCCGGTAAAATGGCGGATAAAATACACCCCGTGAAGATCTGCACCATTGCACTGATCGTAGGGTTGATAGACTATTCCTTCTTTTCAGTTGCTCTCGGAACGATGCAGGTATGGGTACCCATTGTATTCCTTTTATTCTCGGGCACCTTCCTGGGTCTCTTCCTCTCGCCCAACAATACCATGATCATGAGCATGGCCGCCGAAGGCAAGCAGGGTATCGTTTCCGCAACTTCAAACACTTTCACATCGGTGGCGGCAGTGATTGGTGTTTCAGTTTTCCAGATGGCCTTCTCGGTGACGACAGGAGGTGACAATGCACATCCTACAACTCTTGAAAATATAGGAGGGGTCAGGAACGCCTTCATCATCGGGGTTCTATTCCTCGTCCTTGCCCTTGTATTCACTCGTTTTTCCAGCCGGTCACAGGATAAAGCTGCGGCAGTTTAATTATAATTCTGACTGCGGATGAGGTTCCCGCAAATCCCATCCGCAGTCCATAATAAATAATAAAACACAGGGAACATGAGCTTCAAAGTTTCACATTACGGATGGCAACCCGATATACCCGACCAGAGGGACTACAGGTATGCTGCACCAGGGGCGGTCCTTAAAAAACTTCCGCCAAAAACCGATCTAAGACCCGGCTGCCCCGGGGTGTATGACCAGGGACAACTTGGGAGCTGCACCGCCAATGCCATAGGAGCGGCTTTTGAAATCGGCCTGATCAAACAAAAGGCCGCTGACTTCATGCCTTCGAGATTGTTCATCTATTACAACGAGAGGCTCATCGAAAATACGACCGGCAGCGACAGCGGGGCCATGATACGCGACGGCATGAAAACGGTAAGCAAGGATGGAAGCTGTTCCGAAAATTTCTGGCCTTACGATATAAAAAAATTTGCGGTAAGACCCACAGCCGACTGTTATAAAAAAGCACTTGACCACCAGGTTCTTTCGTATCACAGGGTGGAAAGGGTGCTTGACCAGATCAAAGGCTGCCTGGCCGATGGTTACCCCATGGTGTTCGGGTTTACAGTATATGAGAGCTTTGAAAGCTCGTCTGTTGCGAAGACGGGGGTACTTAATTTGCCTGGCCCGGCTGAACAGGTCATGGGAGGGCATGCAGTGCTTGCAGTAGGGTATGATGATAAAACACGCAGGTTCATTGTACGTAACAGCTGGAGCGCACAATGGGGCATGCACGGGTATTTCACCATGCCTTATGATTATTTGCTGAATGAGAACCTCAGTGACGACTTCTGGACCATCCGCCTGGTCGAAGAAAATCCGGCAATTAAAAAGAAATAAATTAGCAAACAGATAATGATTCAGTATTAACCAAAAACCAAAACCATGAAGAAGTACTTTGCAGAATTGATCGGGACTTTCAGCCTGGTCCTTTTCGGATGCGGCGCAGCAGTGATTGCCGGCATCTCACAAACCGGCCCGAGCGGGATCGGATTATTGGGTATTGCAATAGCTTTTGGCTTTGCTGTTGTTGCCATGGCTTATGCTATTGGCGGCATTTCAGGCTGCCATATTAACCCTGCTGTAACGATAGGGATTCTTACTGCTGGGAAAATGAGCGTGAAAGATGCCATCGGTTATATTATTTCGCAATGTGTAGGCGCCATTTTAGGAGCCTTTGTATTGTATGTCATCATGAGCGGAAAACCCGGTTGGCAGATGGGGGAATGGGGACTTGGATCCAACGGCTGGGGAGAAGGTTACCTTGGAGCTTTTGGAACAGGCAGCGCATTCGTTATCGAGACTGTGATGACTTTTTTGTTTGTTTTTGTGATCCTTGGTACAACTTCCAGGTATGGCAACGGTGCCATGGCCGGACTGGCGATAGGGGTAACCCTGATGCTGATCCACCTGGTTACAATACCGGTCACGGGAACTTCGGTCAACCCTGCACGCAGCCTGGGTCCTGCAGTTTTCGCAGGGGGTAAAGCCCTTGCCCAGCTCTGGCTTTTCATTGTCGCCCCTGTTGTCGGAGCAATTATTGCCGCCCTGGTCTGGAAATTAGGGTTTGACAAGGAATAGAATATTTAAAGGTTAAAGTAAAAGGCAAGGCCACGCAGGGACTTGCCTTTTTTTGTGCGCCCGGCATGGGCGATAACTTGGCGGTGAAAGTCCGCTATGAACTTGGCAGTAGGAATCATTAGCTCAAGGCAAGGGTGTCCTTCGCGAGAAGGAATCTGAAGGAAGCCGGCGGCAAAATCCCGGCCTGATGAACAAAAACTGTATAGTAGAGGCTTATGAGAGGCGGACGAGCTTGCAAGACAAAGCAAAGTCCAATACTGCCCGAACCTCTTGGAGTAAATACAGCAGGTAGATGGGATGAAAGTTATCGTTCTTACCCGGGGAGACCTGACCAATACGTTGGGGATGTTTTTTTTCAGAACCGATAACCTGTACAGTGATGTATAGCATAATGGCCAGGAGTCAGCAGAAGCCATAGTACCGATTCATTCCTCAATGAACCGGGAAGGGCTGAACGTAAAGATGTCTTTAAACTCTGAAAGACTTGTGAGCAAGGTAAGGAAAGCAGACAATGCCGAAAACAATCGGCACTACCCACCGGAAGCAGGAGTGGAACTCCGAGGTAAGGAGGGAGAGCAGAGCCATGCCCCAGCGTCAACAGAAGGCGAAGACGGGAACAAA
>Ga0118677_10000201_pt1 | contig 123927 bp, 115 predicted proteins | sample AliMusrvi5mmetaG_FD_86154 | JGI IMG/M metagenome (GOLD analysis project Ga0118677, IMG submission 86154) | reverse complement strand
ACAGCAAATAGCCGGGGGTTGAGGCGCGTTGTGACGCGCCGACACCCCCGGAAGGCGATCCCCCTATCTACACCCCGCACAGGGGTGGCAGAGCGCTGGAAGCCCAATACGCCCATCCTCTGCGACCCCGCCGGGGTCAATCGCTCTCCATCCCCACCGGGGGTGTCGCTGCGCTCTACCCCCGGCTATTCTCTTGCATCCCTACAGGATGCTATTGCCGGACGCCCTCATAGTATTGCCGGACGCCCTCATAGATTGGTGTTTCACTTTATTTCTGGAAAATGGGATCATGCCTTTTGCGCCTTGTGTGAAATCCATCGCCTCTCCCCTTTCCGCGCCGCGTGGAGACCCGTATCCAGGGCATGGGTATCTGAACCGGAAATTCTTTTACGGTGACAAAGCCTTGCCTTCTCCGGCATAGTGTCTCAGCGGTGATCTATTATGGCTTCCGAGCAGACAAGAAGGCCTCGGGCTTTCAGCATTCCTGTGAAAAAAATTCCCTCTCGTGCAAGCGCGCCGGGGGAGCCTGAAGCGATTTGCCAAAGATCGTTCCGGCCTACGGATGCTCAACATTCCCACTTCAACCCATCTCTATGAATCACAGAACCCTTGACGAAGGAAATCTCGGCAGTTTGCTCGGAGCCCATCACGGCGACCCCTTTGCGGTGCTTGGCATGCACCAGGCGGGGGAAAACCTGGTCGTCCGTGTCTTCCGACCGGACGCGCGCGAGGTGGTCGTCGAGGACGTATGCGAACCGGCCCGCCGCTTCGAGGCCGTGCGCCACCACGATGCCGGGTTCTTCGAGGCGCTCATCGGCCCTTCCCTGGAGCGTTTCGCCTACCAACTGCGCTTCACCGGCCACAATGGCGACCAGTGGACCGAGCGCGATCCCTATTCCTTCGGCCAGCTTCTCGGCGAGATGGACCTCTACCTTTTCGGCGAGGGCACCCACTGGCAGCTTTACGACAAGCTCGGTGCCCACCTCAGGGAGGTGGAAGGCGTGGCAGGCTGCTTTTTCACCGTCTGGGCGCCCAACGCCCAGCGCGTGAGCGTGGTGGGGGACTGGAATAATTGGGACGGGCGGGTCCACCCGATGCGCAAGCACCCCGCCAGTGGCGTCTGGGAAATCTTCCTCCCCGGCATCCGCGAAGGCGCGCATTACAAGTTCGAGCTCACGGGGTGCCACGGCAACGTCTTCCTCAAGAGCGACCCGTTCGCCTTCTACTCCCAGCACAGCCAGCAGACCGCCGGCATCGTCTTTGACCTCCACCGCTACCGCTGGGCGGACGAGGCGTGGATGGAAGAGCGCAAAACCAAGGAATGGCAGCGTAGCCCCGTGAGCATCTACGAGGTCCACCTCGGCTCCTGGGCGCGCGTCCCGGAGGAGGGCAACCGCTATCTCTCTTACTTGGAATTCTCCGAGCGGCTCCTCAACTACGTCTGCGAAATGGGCTACACGCACATCGAGCTGATGCCCGTGGCCGAGCACCCCTTTGACGGCTCCTGGGGCTACCAGGTGACGGGGTATTACGCCCCCACCAGCCGCTTCGGCAACCCGGACGAGTTCCGCCATTTCGTGGACAAATGCCACCAACGCGGCATCGGCGTCATCCTGGACTGGGTGCCCGGCCATTTCCCCAAGGACGCCCACGGCCTGGCCGAGTTTGACGGCACGGACCTCTACGAGCACGCCGACCCCCGCCAGGGAGAACACGCGGACTGGGGCACGCTCATCTTCAACTACGGGCGCAACGAAGTGCGCAACTTCCTCGTCGCCAACGCCCTCTTCTGGCTCGAACAATACCACATCGACGGCCTGCGCGTGGACGCCGTGGCCTCCATGCTCTACCTGGACTACTCGCGCCAGCCCGGCGAATGGGTGCCCAACTGCTTCGGCGGACGTGAAAACCTCGAAGCCATCCATTTTCTCAAGCAATTCAACGAAGTCTGCTATGGGCGCTGCCCCGGCATCCTCACCATCGCCGAGGAATCCACCGCGTGGCCCGGCGTCTCCCGCCCCACCTACCTCGGCGGCCTCGGGTTCGGCCTCAAATGGAACATGGGGTGGATGCACGATTTCCTCTCCTACATGAGCAAGGACCCCATCCACCGGCGCTTCCATCAGGGGGAGATCACCTTCTCCCTGCTCTATGCCTTCCACGAGCAATTCGTGCTGGTCTTGAGCCACGACGAAGTCGTCCACGGCAAGCGCTCCCTCATGGACAAGATGCCCGGCGACCTCTGGCAGAAATTCGCCAACATGCGGATGTTCTACGCCTGGATGTTCGCCCACCCGGGCAAGAAGCTGCTTTTCCAGGGCGGCGAATTTGGCCAGTGGGAGGAATGGAACCACAACAAGAGCCTTGACTGGCATCTCTTGCAATCCCCGCTGCACGACGGCCTGCGCCGGCTCGTCCAGCACCTCAACTGGGTCTATAAAAACGAGCCCGCTCTCTGGAGCAAGGACGACAGCTACGAGGGGTTTGACTGGATCGATTTCCATGACGCCGACAACTCCGTGGTGGCGTTCTGCCGCTACGGCGCCGACAACTCGGCGCTCGTGTTCATCGTCAACGCCACCCCGGTGGTCCGCGAATACTACCGCGTCGGCGTCCCCGGCGAAGGCTGGTATGAGGAAATCCTCAACACCGACGCCGAAACCTACGGCGGCAGCAACGTGGGCAACTACGGAGGGCAGCACGCCGAATGGATCGGCTGGCAGGGCAAGAGCCACTCGCTGACCATCCAGCTCCCGCCGCTGGCCGTGGTCGGCTTCAAGCGCCACCCGTATCCCCCGGCAAATTCAGCCGCGCCCGCCCCGGAATCCTTCGTCGATATTACAGAAGCATGAGCGCCGGGACCGCCGCCCCCCCCGGGGCCGCCTGCCAAGCTCCCCTTTTCACACAAAAATATAAATCGCCAATAAAAACCGTTGCGAAATCAGTTCTCTGCGCTAACTTCTAACCAGCATTTTCCAAACAACCCACCCACTATGAAACTCCGCCGTACCCCTCAAGGCTTCACCCTCATCGAGCTCCTCGTTGTTATTTCCATCATCGCCGTTCTGGCGGGCCTCTCCATGGGCCCCATCCAGAACGCGCTCGTCAGAGGTCAGCTCATCCAAACACTGAGCAACGCCCGCCAGATTTACACCGCCACGTTTAACATGTACAATGACGGGGCGTCCAACAGCGACAGCTCCCTCGGTTGGCCTGGCGATCTTTACAACGCCACGGATTCCAGCGCCAAGATCACCAACCTCACTGACTTCGTTTCTCGCCTGGTGAAAAACGATTATTTGAAGGTGGGCGATTTGAAGATTTTCACCGCCCCCGGCATTTCAAACTATTCGGGGCAGGCGGACGCGGCGACGGGCGCTCTCAGCACGCCGTTTCTTGATAAAAACAGCGCCTTCAAAGTTTACCTCGTTGCGGATACAGACCAGAACAACACCCTGTTTTTGGCGACGAAAAACTACACCTACAATAACGGAACCAACTCGTTGAACGCCACCTACAAGCCTTACGGCGACAAGGGCTTTGTCGTTATTCGCAAAGGTGGAGATGCTGCGATCCTCAGAAAGTCGCAGGCACAATCAACCGGCTCGACCTTGCTGCAACAGGTCGGCAACGTCCCCGGGGTCACCGACCAGAGCACTCCTGGAACCGAAAGCGCAACGAACTGCTTCCAGACGCAGCAATAATAGCGTGATTCCATTTCAAGCCGCGCTCCCCCAGCGGGAGCGCGGCTTTCTTTATTTTCCCCTTGTGCGCACATCTCCGTTCCCAAAGGGTTTCACCCTCATCGAGATCCTCGTTGTCCTCACCGTCATGATCGTTCTGGCGGGGCTTGCCGTTCCCAGCATGCTCGCCGTGCGGGAGCAGGGTAAACAACTCCAGGACCTCGCCAACGCCAAGCAAATCTATGGGGCGTTAAAGCGGTTTGCCGACGACAACGATGGGAAGTTCCCGTGGGGGCCTTATGACCCGGTTACAGGCGGCCCCGCCGCCACTTCCAAACCGCTCGCCAACTCCAACGAAGCCTTCCGGAACCTCTATTATCTCAATTACCTGACGACGGAAAAAATCTTTTACGTGGCCGGTTCCGGGTGGACCCGGAATGAACCGGATGAAAAAACGGATGGGGCTCATGCGCTGGCGCCGGGCGAGTGTGCGTATGCCTATTGCCCGGGCTTGAGCGACGCGTCCAACCCCCGCCTCCCGATCCTCGCCGACGCCTTTTCCACGACCGTCGGCACGTATGCCAAAGACCCGGCAGGCTCGAAGGGAGCTATCTGGAAAGGCAAAGTCGCCATCGTCGTCCGGGCGGACGGCAGCAGCAAAGTCGAACGGTGCACCCCCTCCTGCCAAGTGATGGAACCGGCCAGCGGAGGCACCTTGCGCAATATCTTCCAGCAGAGTGAAACGTGGCTGCCGCAAGCGCCCGTGAATCCCGCTGAATAATCCCCGTGCGCAAGGCAAGGGCGGACGCGAAAAAAACAAGGTTGACGCCCGGCACCACCCCCCGCTAGTTTTACGCCGAAAAATTTACAAAAAAACCACCCTGCCTACGCTGGTTTGACCTGAAAAACACCCCTTTCAGGCCGGTCGGCGCAGGCAATTTTCATCTATGGCCGAAGAACTTTCCTACGTGCTCGTCACGCCTTACTCGATCCGTAAATCGCGTACCGGCGGCATTATCTCCCGTTTGATCTCCCGTACGGGGCTCGAACTTATCCGCGCCCGCATGTATGCGCCCAGCAAGGAATTGGTGGAATCTTACGCCTCGACGCTCGTCACCGACGCGGAACCCCGGCACCACGCCACCCAGGAGTTGATCCGCGAATACGTCCTGGAGCATTTTCTCCCAGACCAGACCGACACCAAGCCGCGCGTCCTGCTTTTGGTGTTCCGCGGGGAGAATGCCGTGGCGAAGCTTCGTGCAGCAGTCGGACCCATTTCCTCCGGGCGTCCCAGCGGCGAGACGATCCGGGACACCTACGGCGACTACATTACGGATGCCGCCGGCAAGGTCGTTTACTTTGAGCCCGCCGTGCTTTGTCCGCCGGAAGCGGTGTCCGCCGAGCGCAATCTGAAGCTCTGGGCGCGTTATTCGGACGCGGACGGCGGACTTCTGGAAGGGGTCATGACCTATCCCGAAGGCGCCAACGTCGAGCGCACACTGGTGCTCATCAAGCCTGATAATTTCCGCTTCCCGAACGCCCGTCCCGGTGGCGTCATTGACGTGTTTTCGCGCACGGGGCTGACCATCATCAGCACGAAGGTCCACTTCATGAGCGTGGCCCAAGCGTGCGAATTCTACGGCCCGGTGCTCGATGTTCTCAAAAAAATCTTCCGTGAGCGCACCGGCCCCATCGCCCGGCTCGCCATCGAGCAGGAACTCGGGATCATGCTCAACGACGAGGTTCAGCACCAACTTGGCGAAATCCTCGGCCCCATCAACGGCCAACAAAACTGGGAGTCCATCGTCCAGTTCATGTCCGGCAGCAAGCCGAGCGAATGCCCCGCGGAGAAACGCGAGGAACCCGGCAGCGAGAAGTGCATCGCGCTGGTTTACGAAGGTATCGACGCCGTGGGCAAGATCCGCGAGGTTCTCGGGCCGACCGATCCCTCCAAGGCGCCTCCCGGCTCCATCCGCCGCGAATTCGGCCAGACCATCATGGTCAACGCCGCGCACGCCTCGGATTCCGCAGACAACGCCCGCCGCGAATTCAAGATAGTCAAAATTGACGAAAACAATCTCACGCCCTTCGTTGAATCCTTTTACGGAAGTCTGTAATTTCACGCCCGCTGCAACCCATCCAACATCAATACAAATAACACTATGGACCTCGCTTCACGCGCTACCATTCTCACCCCGTCGCTCACCCTTTCCATCGACAGCAAAGCCAAGGCGATGAAGGCCGACGGCATCGACGTTTGCAGCTTCGGCGCCGGAGAGCCCGACTTCGACACCCCTGAGCATATCAAGGCCGCCGCCATGGCCGCCCTCGACGGCGGGTTCACCAAATACACCCCCAGCTCGGGCATTCCGAAACTGCGGGAAGCCATCTCCGAGAAGTTCCACGCGGAAAACGGCCTCGACTACAAGCCCCACCAGGTCATCGTCTCCAACGGCGCCAAGCACTCCTGCTTTAACGCCATCCTCGCCACCATCGAACCCGGCGACGAAGTCATCATCCCCGCCCCCTACTGGCTGAGCTACCCGGAAATGGTGCGGCTCGCCGGCGGCGAACCGGTGTTTGTGCAGACCACCGAAGAAAACGGCTGGAAAATGACCGCCCAGCAGTTTGAAGAAGCGATGACTCCGCTCACCAAGATGGTGATCATCAACACCCCCGGCAATCCGACCGGCGCGGTGTACACCCGCGAGGAACTCGAAGCCATCGTGGCCGTGGCCGAAGAGGAAGGCATCATCATCCTTGCGGACGAAATCTACGAGAAACTCACCTACGACGGCGTCAAGCACGTCTCCGTGGCCTCGCTCTCGCCTGAAGCCTACGACCTGACCATCACCGTCAACGGCTTCTCCAAATCCTACGCCATGACCGGTTGGCGCTTGGGCTACCTGGGTGCACCGGAAAACATCGCCCGCGCGATCGACTCCATCCAGAGCCACAGCACGTCGAACCCGTGCTCATTCGCCCAGCAAGGCGGCATCGCCGCACTCAAGGGCGACCAACAGCCGGTGGCCGACATGCGCGACGAGTTCCAGCTCCGCCGGGACTACATGTTCAACCGGCTCTCGGCCATCAAGAACATCTCCGTGGTCAAGCCGCAGGGAGCCTTCTACATGCTGGTGAACATCTCCAAGCTCTCGCTCACCTCGCAGAACTTCTCCGACCGTCTCCTGAGCAAAGCCAACGTGGCCGTGGTGCCCGGCATCGCCTTCGGCGATGACCGCACCATCCGCTTCAGCTACGCCACCAGCATGGACGTGATCAAGAAGGGCCTCGACCGCTTCGAGGAATTCTGCCGCACGCTGTAGGCCCCCCTTACCGAGTCTCATTCCCAAGCGTTTCGTCCGCATTTTCCTGAACGCGTTCCCATGCGCTCGGGAATGCGTCTGCCTGCTTTTTCCAGGATATTCGATATTATCCCCCCTATGCATCGCCTTCTTATCGCCACCCGCAACCGCCATAAAACGGGAGAGCTGGCGGCCTTGCTCGGCACCGCCTTCCAAGTTGAAGACCTCACCGGGCACCCCGACATGCCGGAGGTCGAAGAGACCGGGACGACGTTTCTGGAAAATGCCGTTCTCAAAGCGCTCGCCGCTTCCCGTCACTTCGGGGCTGCCCACCTCGTGCTGGCAGACGATTCGGGGCTGGAAGTGGATGCCCTTGGCGGTGCGCCGGGGGTGCTCTCGGCCCGTTTTGCAGGAAAGGGAGCCACCGACCGTGGAAACCTCGAATTGCTGCTCGCCAGGCTGGAAGGCGTCCCCGACCGCGCAGCGCGTTTTCGCTGCGTCATCGCCCTGGCAAGGGGCGGCGAAGTGGCAGCCACCTTCGAGGGAACCTGCGAAGGGAGCATCCTCCACGCGGCGAGAGGCTGCGAAGGTTTCGGCTATGACCCCGTCTTTGTGCCGCAGGGGGAAAGCGCCACGTTCGCCGAGTTGCCAGCGGAAGTAAAAAACCGCCTCAGCCACCGCGCCATTGCCACGGCACAGGCGCTCGCCTGGCTGCGCGGGGTGTAAACCCGTTGCGGAAAATCATTCCTCCCGGGGACAAGATATTTTACCCCAGCAGGATATTTCCTGGCGGTTTTCCAGGATGGTGTCGTTACAAGATGGCACGCCATGGGATGATGCAGCGGATTTTCACGAGGGCCAGGAAGGGGGATGCCTTTTTGGCGGAGCAAGGCGTGTTAAAAAGGCGTGCCGAGCGGCCCCATCCGCCGCCCCGGGCGAGCGACGGCGGCAGCACGTCCGGAGTTCGCGCTCCACCCTGCGGAGTTCCCGATTGTCCTTCGGGCGCTCCTTGGTCTATGGTGGCCTTCTCATGTCTGCCGTAAAAATAGTTTCTGCCGGGGAACTTGCCGGAGTGCGCGACCAGTTCGCCGCCCAAGGCAAGCGTCTCGTCTTCACCAACGGTTGCTTCGACCTGCTCCACGTGGGCCATGTGCGCTATCTTCAGGCCGCCCGGGCGCTGGGGGATGCCCTGGCAGTGGCGGTCAACGGAGACGCCTCGGTGCGCGCCCTCAAGGGCCCCACCCGCCCGGTGAACCCCGAGGGGGACCGCGCCGAAGTGCTGGCCGCTCTCGGCTGTGTCGATTACGTCGTCGTGTTTCCCGAAGTGCGCGTGACCAACGTGCTCCAGACCGTGCGCCCGCAAATCTATGCCAAGGGCGGGGATTACACGCCGGAGACTTTGAACCCGGAGGAGCGCGCTGCCATCGACGCCGCCGGGTCGCAAATTTGCATCCTCCCGCTCGTCCCGGGCCGTTCCACCACCTCCATTCTCGCCGCCGCCGCATGCAAAAACTAGCCCCCCTCAAGCTCGGCATCCTGGGTTCCGGCAAGGGGTCCAACTTCAAGGCCATCGCGGAAGCGATCGACGCGGGCCGTCTCGCCGCCGAGGTGCGCCTCGTGGTTTCCGATGTGGAAGACGCCGGGATCCTGGACTACGCCCGCGCCCGCGGCCTGCGCGCCGAGTTCCTTGCGCCGGGCCGGTTCCGCACGAAGCTGGAGCCCGAGGCGGAAGCGCGCCTGGTCGCGCTGCTGCGCGAAGCCGGGGTGGAACTGGTGGTGCTTGCCGGTTACATGCGGATGATCAAGGCGCCGATGCTGGAGGCGTTCCCGAGGCGGATCGTCAACATCCACCCCTCGCTGCTGCCGCAGTTCCCCGGCCTCGCCGCGTGGAAGCAGGCGCTCGAAGCAGGCGTGGCCTCCACCGGTTGCACCGTTCACTACGTGGACGGCGGCATGGACACCGGCCCCATCCTCGCGCAAAGCGAGGTGCCCGTGCTCCCCGGTGACACCGCGGAAAGCCTCCACGCGCGCATCCAGATGGCCGAACACGCGCTCTATCCCGCGGTGCTGGCGAAGCTGGCGGCGGAAGCGTGAAGCCTCCCCTCGAATTTTTAGACAGCTTCTACGGGGTCCGCTTGAAGACAAAGTTTTGCTCAAACACGCCCAGCACCCGGCCCAAGGTTTCCTGGCAGGCGGCGTATTGCGCGGCGGGGTAGCTGCCCGAGGGGCGCTGCGCCTTGCATTCCAGCCGCACCAGCCCGGCCTCCGGCGTGGATTTCAGGCTGCAACGGGCAAACGGAGCGTCGATTTGCACGGGGTCAACGAGGGCGGGCGCATAGCCCTGGGGAAGGGCGAGCGCGATGCGGCTCTCAACGGTGAGGGGGTTTAAGACGCGCAACGGGGCCTGCCGGTTCTCCATCGCATCCATGGCCAGAAAGAGCCGTTCCCAGACGGCGGGCAGCTGCCCCATGATCTGATTTCCCGAGTTGTGAAACTTGCCCGCGAGCCGGTAGCTCACATGCAGGGTGAGCGGTTCGCGAACATCGTCGAGCCCCGCCAGCGCGAGGTCGTGGATTTCCAGCGCGGGCGCACAGCCGGCGAGCTCATCCTGCAAGGCTTTCTTGCGGTTGGCCGATTCCGTGCGGCGGAAGAAATGGCGGTACCATGCGGCGGGGAAACCGCTCATGACCACGTCCTCGGTGACGGAGGCGTCCGCTTTTCCGCTCAGCTCGATTTTTCGGGTGATCGCGATGTGGTTGGCGTCCGGCGCGTAATCGGGGATGGTGAGGAGGCGCGGGTTTTTTTCGTCCAATACCAGCGCCTCTTTTTTGGCAAGCCCGGCCGGGACTCCGCAGGCCAGGGGAGAATCCTTGTCGGTGCAATCAATGAAGGTTCCCTTGCCCAGCGACGAGACAAAGACCACCATGTGATCGAACTGATCCAGCGAGGGCAACTCCGGGCGCACTTCGCCCTCCGTATTGACCAGCGCGAGATGGGCGCGGACGCCCGCCGCCTCCAGCAGTTGCCTCAGCAGCAGCGCGTGGTCTTTGCAGTCCCCGTAGCGGTTCTTGATGATTGCCTCCGTTGTGTTCGGAATGCGCGCGCGCCGGCCAAATTCGATCGCTTTATACGTGAATTCCCTTTGGACGAACCCAGCCAGGGCGGCCACCTTGTCCTCGGGCTTCGTGAGCTTGCCGACTTTTTCCTTTGCCAGTTCGCGCGTCGCGTCATCCAGGGCCAGACGGTCGGCGATGCTCGCGCTGTATTCCTTGGCAACCTCCTGCCATGTTGTTCCAGCCCTACCGAGCCACACCATCGGCAGGTAGGTTTCTGCATCCGCCTGGAGCGGTTCGTAACGGTAGATCGAAGGCTGATCCAACATCCAGTAAACCCCATTTTCGCATTTTTGCTCCGTCAGGCCCGCGCTCGCACTTGCCTTGAATGCCGCCCGGTCCGCCTGCACAAAAAGCAGGCTTTGCACCACGGGCAGGCGCCTTGAAAAATGATATTCGCCAAAGCGGAATTCGCGCGCCTCGCCCAAGTCCCGCCGGGTTAACGTGAGGGTGATCTTGCAGCCGGGACGCACGCCGGAGACGGGGATGTGCAAGACTTTGCGCTGCGTGGCATGGCCGGAGCTGGTGTCGTCCATGACATAATAATCCTCCACCTTGCCGGTGAAGAGCTTGTCGCCGCCGCGATCCGTGACGGCGAGCTCGTTGACAAATATCTCCTCCTGGAGCGGATCAAAGGGAATCTCAAAAGAGCTGAACCGGGTCACGCCCGAGTCATCGAGCACCTGCACCACGCGGTACTCGGTGGTCTTGAAATCCTTCCCCTTGACGTGGGAGATGGCGCGGGCATCCCGCACATAATAGCCGCCGTAGCCGAGGAAGTAGGGGGCCTTTTCGTCCACGGGCGGGGACGCGAGGAGCCCCTCGGGGAGGGCGACCGGGTCGATCGGGTTTTTGAGCGCCGTGTTGGCGCCCTGTCCGAGCATCCCGGAGAGATGCTCCAGGTAGGTTTTGTAATCCGCATTGGCGGGCTCCTCCTTCAACGCCGCTTCCAGGGAGGTCTTGGCTTCCCGGTAGTGTTTGAGATTGTATTCGGCGCGCCCTTTTTGGAAGTAAACCTCCCCGGTGGTCTGGCCGTTGGCGAGCAGCTTCTCGCACTCCTTCACGGATTCGTCGTAGCGCTCGGCGGCGAAGAGGGTCCGGGCGATGCCCATCGCAATCTGCGCCTCGCCGGGGAATTTCTCCTGCTGTTCGCGCAACATTTTCAGCGCGCTCTCAAACTGCCGCTGCTGGCGGTAAACGGACGCCTGCGTAAGGCGGACGGCGATGGAATCGTGCTCGCGGATGTATTTCTCGATCACTTTGAGCGCCTCGTCGCTCTTCTTTTGCTGGCAAAGAAGCGCGACGAAGGACTGCAAGGCGCCCTCGTCACTGAGGCCCCTGGAAAACGCGGTGGCGTAGGAGGCCGCCGCCCCTTCGGTGTCGCCACTTTGTTTTTGAATCCAGGCAAACAGGGCGCGCAGGGACTGGGTGTCCATCGCCCCGTACATCTCCGCCTTGAGGAGGTCGAGCGCCGCACGGTTTTCGCCCCGCCGGGAGAGCGTATCGGCGATGTTTTCCAGATAGACCGGCTTGTCGGAATCGAGTGTGCGCGCGCGCCGGAAGTATTTCTCCGCCTCCGCGTACGCCTCCCGACGGTGGGCCGCCAGGCCGATTTCATTGAAGTAAACCGCGTGTGCTTCCCGCAACGCGAGCGGGAGTTTTGCTGGCGGCGACGATTTGGGGCGCGTTTGAAACTTCACGCGGCTCAACACTTCCTCAAGAGCGGGGTTTGGCCCCTCGCCCTTGAGACAAAAAGCCAGGAGCAGATAGGCAAACCCGTTTCCCTTGAGGATTTCGGCGCGGTACTGGATGTTGGGGGTTGACGGTCGATGGAAGCCGAAGGCGTAGCCGGTGAGCGGCCCGTGGTCCATTTTTCTCAAATCGCTGACGCCTTCGCCCGGAAAAACGACCCCCCATCTCGCCATGATCCCCTTGGCAAGCAGGTCGAGGCTCGGGTCACAGCCTCCCAAGTCCAGCGGGACCACGATGAGGTGTTCATCCTTCGCCGTGCTCCTTCCAAACTCCGCAGAGGGGTAGTTCTTGGCCATGTCCTGCAGTGGCGCGGCCCAGCGCGTGCCGGCAAGTTTCACGCTGAAGTTGGCGCCCGGCGAGCGGTAGTCGGTGGCTTCCGCCGCGCCGGCGTCATTCCCGACTTTGCCCTCGTCAAGCATCCCGAATTGCTCAAAGAGTTGGCTTGCTTCCTTGATCACCCTTTCCCGTTCCGAGGAAAGCCCCCAGGTGATGAGTTGATAGGCATACCCCTTGTGACACGTCACCCAATGCACGTAGTACAACGAAACGGTATCCAGCTTGGCGTCGGTTTCAAAGCGCACGCCCTCCATTTCTTTCAAGCGCACGGGTTCCTCCCGCGTGAAGGTGCATTGATTGACCGCACTTTTGAGGTGCGCCTTGGCGATCTCTGCCAACCCCGCCGAGTCGAGCGTCGAATGCGCGCCTGTCTTCTCGGCGATCACGATGAAATAGAGCGAGGGATTCGCCCGCATCATGGCGAAGGAAGCCACCGGGTTGAGTTTCCTGGCCTCCATGCGCGTCCAAGGCGAATTGCTGGTGTAGCGGTAATTCAGGTCCACGGAAACAAACGGCGGCTCTTTCGGCCCGGCGGCTGCCCTGACCCCGGCGTTGCGGATGCCTTGAGCCACTCCCCACGCAAAGAAGCCGATGAAACAGAGATCAAGCACCAGCGCCAACAGCGCCCGCTTGCGGCCAAACTGCGAGCCGCTCTGGCGGAACTCCGCAAGCCCGAGAATCGCAAGAAGGATCGAGGCGATCACCAGCACCAGCATAAACAAGCCCAACAGTGCTTGTGCGTAACCCGGCAGATGCATCGTTTTGGAGAGGACGCCAAACACCCCGGCCACCGGCAGGATCACCAGCAGCAACAGCAGCGAAAACAGGCATTTTTTATTGGCCCGCCTGTGGCGCAGCGACCAGCCGCAGAGGATAGCGGGCACCAAAGAGATACCCAGCCCGATCACCTGTCCTATCTTGTAAGCTACATTATTATCCATGCGAGGGAGGGAGTTTTGCCGCCGGGGGATGGTCGAGTCCGAAAACCGGATGGCCCGGAAATATGCCCGGCCCCGTTCCCAACGTCAATGTCGGACGGAGAGGGCTTACGCATCTAAATGATTCTCACGCAAAGCCGCAAAGACGCAAAGGTCCGGAACAGAAAAAAACCGCAAGACTTCCTGTTTTTCCAAGATTTGTGAATTATTGGCGGTTCTTTCCTCTCTTCTTTGCGCCTTTGCGGCTTTGCGTGAGAGTTTTTCTGTAATGCAGTTCAGCAATGCGTCTCGATTATTTTAGATGCGTGAGCCCTGATCCGACGGATTGGCTTTGCCAAAAACCGGCCCGGGAAAAAAAGAAGAGATTGTTACAATCCTGCGGCGATGCCGAGATTCTGCTTGCAAGATTACCGGGTTATCCCCCATATGATTTGCCCAATGAGAACTCCACCCCTCCTCGTCATCGGTCTCCTCGCTTTGCTAACTGGCTGCACGCAACGCCTCACCGACTTCACTTTAATGTCCGGCAAAAACATTGATGTTACAGCGCTCGGCAAAGCAAAGCGCATGAACCAACGGGTTTCCGGTAAAGATGTCGGCCATGTCGTCCTTGGTATTCCGGTCAAATTCCCAAATGCAAAAGACGCGATGGATAACGCCATGGAAAAAGCGCCGGGGTCGATTGCATTGGTGGACGGTGTGGTTTATTCGCAATCCTTTATGGTCATCCCGCTCCTTTACGGCCAGAATAATTACATCGTGGAAGGGAATCCGCTTTTTAATTCCCCTACAAGCCCGGCTCCCAAAAAGTAATCAACGGTTCCGAACCATAAAACTCCTTCAGCTTATGAAACTTTCACGCCTTCTTCTCCTTGCTTCCGCACTCTTTATGACCGGATGCACCCACAATATCGGCGACTTCACCGTCCTCTCCACGAAGAATGTGGATTTTAGCGTCATCGCCGGTTCCAGACGCGGAATCCCAGTTCAGGGGGACGATACCCAGCATATCGTTATTTTCATCCCCACTTCCGGTGCGCCGAATTTGAAGACCGCGATTGACCGGGCCATTGAAAGTGTGCCGGGAAACATCGCCTTGTTGGACGCCAGACTGCAGTTCCGCAGTTTTTATATCCCCTACATTTACGGGCAAAATGCGTTCCTTGCGGAGGGGCGTGCTTTGATTAATCCAGCCCAGGCAAGCCACTCTCCGGCAAAATACATCGTCGTGACCTACGATGCGAAGTTGGATCGCTATATCGCAAAACCGGTTTCGCCCGCTCAATACCAGGCTATCCTGCGGAAAAATTCTTTCGTCGCCCAGTCGTAGGAAGCGCTCGCGCAATAAGCCCTTGCGCATCGCACAACCTGTGCGAAATTAAAAGTAGGAAGATGCCGCTGGTTCCTAAAAAGAACTGGTTCCCAAAAAGCAAAGGCCGATGGGAAAAAACAACGACATCTTCCGCTTTTTTGTGCCGAGGTCGTCTTTGTCCTCCTGTCTCCCGGTGTCGGGACGCCCAAAGAAGGGGGGGGCGGCAGCGGCTCTAATTCTTGCTCTTGGTCCCGCCTTTGTCCGGATGCAGAATCTCAAATTGCTCAAGCAATCCAGGGGATTCTTTAATCACCAGCTCCTTGTGAGTGATGTCTCCTGCGGTGATCAACTGGTAGAGGACGCCGTTGGACAAGCTCACCCAAAACACATAATAACTCGAGCTATCGCCCACCAACGCCTCCGTTTCAAAACGTATCCCCTCCAGCCCATGCAACTTCATCGGCTGTTCCCGTAGAAAGTTGGTTTTTTGGGCTTTCTGTTTGATGTAATTCTTGGAAACCCCCAACAGTTCCGCTGTGGTGCGCGGGGAGTCGTCCTTCACCTTTTCAGCGATGAGGATGAAATAAAGTGGAATATCCTCCCGCATAATGCCGAAGGAGATGGAGTGTTTGTTTTGCGCGACGTTCATCTTCTTCCAAGGAGGGCGAGGGGTGTACCGGTAATTCAGTTCCTCCGAGACAAACGGCTGGTAAGCGGCATCGGATTTGGCTCTGGCCGCGAGCTCGGCGTAGAAAGCGGCATCGGATACAGAGTCGGAAGCAAGGTCAGGAGCGGCGTTGGTTCCGGAGGTGGCTGCGGGTTTGGCTGTGGTCTTGAGCAAACCAGGCACGGGGGCTTGACCTGCGTGCGTCATGCCCCAGACGTAAAAACCAACGAGAAACGGAGCCAATGCCAGCGTTAGCATTGCGCGCTTCCGGCCATACCGGCTCCCCCGCCGCCGGAACCGTCTGAGCCCAGTGATGGCGAGCCAAACGGACCCGAGCACTATCAGCAGCATGGCGATGCCCAGTTCCATTTGCATTCCTCCCGGCCGTTCACCCTTTGTCACAAGAGCGAAAATTCCGCTCTCCGGCACAGTCACGAGCAACAGCAGCAAAGAAAAAAGGCATTTTTTGCTGCTCCGCCTGCGCCGAAGCGACCAGGTGCAGAAGAGCGCAACCAGAAACAAAAGCCCCCAAGCGATCATTTCCCCCGGCGAGTTAGTGAAATCAGGATTCATTGGAAGAAAAAAGTTTCTCAGCGGGAAGGAGGGCTTTTGATAAAAATCACATCGGATTGTTCGCCGGATTTTAATGCCTGCGGGTCAAATAGCAAGCGCGACGCCCCGTGGCGCCGCCTTCTTTATCTGGAAATTCTTTTTGGCAGACGCTCTATGCCCCCGTGATCTGGCGGCAGGCCTTCACGGTGTTGGCCATGAGCATGGCGATGGTCATCGGGCCGACGCCGCCGGGCACTGGCGTGATGCGCGAGCATTTCGGGGCGACTTCGTCAAACGCCACGTCGCCCACGATCCGGTAGCCTTTTGCGTTCGCCGCGTCTTCCATGCGGTTGATGCCCACGTCGATGACCACGGCCCCTTCTCCCACGTGCTCCGCTTTGACGAAGCCGGGGCGGCCAATGGCGGCGATCAAAATGTCCGCCTGGCGGGTGAGCGCGGGCAGATCGCGCGAGCGGGAATGGACGACGGTGACGGTGGCGTCGCCCCCCTTGCCCTTGGCCATGAGCAGGAGCGCCATCGGTTTGCCCACGATCATGGAGCGGCCCAGCACCACGGCGTGCTTGCCCGCGGGATCAATGCCGCTGGCCAGCAGCAGCCGCTGGCAGCCGAGCGGCGTGCAGGGGACAAAGCCGCTCGGGTCGTCCAGCGCGAGCTTGGCCACGTTGACCGGGTGGAAGCCGTCCACGTCCTTGCGCGGGTCGATGGCCTGGATCACCGCCGCCTCGTCGATGTGCCGGGGGGGAGGGGACTGGACGAGGATGCCGTGGATGGCGGGGTCTGCGTTGAGTTCGCGCACCAGCGCGAGGAGCGCCTCCTGGGTGGTTTCCGCCGGGAGTTCGTGCTTGAGCGAGTGGATGCCCAGTTCCTTGGACATCTTGTCCTTGGAACGCACGTAGGCGCGCGAAGCGGGGTCGTCCCCCACCAGCACCACCGCCAGGCCGGGCGTGATTCCCTTTGCTTTGAGCGCCTCCACCGCCACGCGGGTTTCCGCATGGACTTCCTGGGCGATCCGTTTGCCGTCGATCAATTGCATGGCGCAGGTTTTAGCGCAACGTGCGCCTCTTGGCGATAGCAAAGCCGCAAAGCAAAGAGAGGAATTTCATCAGGAAACCAGAAAAAGCGAGATGGATCGCCACCGGGCGCAATGCCGGACGGCTCACGCAAATCCCCCAAGGCTGCGGAGGCAAAGAAATCCCCCCACCCACCTGACGGCAAGGAGGGGGCTTGCGGGAAGATCACCGTTTCAACAACCACGGCGGGTTTGGGCTCGGCTTCGTTCCGTTCCTGCTTGGCGTTGAGCGCGCATGCGCCGGGGCGTAACGGCGTTTGACCGGGGATTGCCGTAAGGCCACAATGCCCCAGCTTGCCGATTTCGAGGGGTATGGAGAGAGACACCGATCCCAAACGAGACGCGAGCCCAACGTATTCGCGGAACCCGAGCCGCGATTACCCGATCATCGTTCACTCGCATCTGCGGTGGGATTGGGTTTGGCAGCGGCCCCAGCAGTTCCTCTCCCGGCTCTCGCGCACCCACCGCATCCTGTACGTGGAGGGGCCGTTCCCCTCGGAGGCCGTGGCCGAACCCACGGCGACTCGCGTCGAGGTATCCGACTTTCCCAACATCACCGTGCTGCAATCCGCCTTCCCTGCCTGCCGCTGGCACGAGAGCGCGTGGGTGGATGGGGAGCGGCTGCGGCTGGTCCAGGAGGCGCTCGGCGGGCCGCTGGCGGGGCAATTCTGCGATCCCCTCCACTGGTTTTACGATCCGATGGCCGTCACGGCGTTCGCCGGGCGGATGAACGAAATTGCCGTCGTGTATGACTGCATGGACGAACTTTCCCAGTTCAAGGGTGCACCGCCCGAGCTCGTCAAACGCGAGCAGCAGTTGCTGGCCATCGCCGATGTCGTTTTCGCGGGCGGCCTGAAGATTCACCGCGCCAAATCCCGGCACAATCCCAACTGCCATGCCTACGGCTGCGGCGTGGATGAACGGCATTTTGCCCTGGCGCGCAACGGCTCGTCGGTGACGCCGCACGACATCCGGCATCTCAAGGGGACGGTGCTCGGTTTTTTCGGGGTGGTCGATGAGCGGATGGACTACGAACTGGTGGCCAAACTGGCCGATGCCGACCCGACCTGGCATCTCGTGATGGTGGGGCCGCGCACCAAGGTGGAGGAGGCGGTGTTGCCCCGTCGCGCGAACATCCACTGGCTGGGCGGGCGCGATTACGCCGAGCTTCCCCATTACGCAAGCCGCTTTGACGCCTGCCTGATGCCCTTCGCGTTGAACGAGGCCACCGAATTCATCAACCCCACCAAGGCGCTCGAGTACATGGCCACGGGGCGGCCCATTGTCTCCTCGGCCATCGAGGACGTGGTCCGGCAGTTCAGCCATGTGGCCACGGTCGCCGAAAGCCACGAGGAATTCATCGCGCATTGCCGCCGGGCGGTGGAAAGCCCGGATGCCGCGCGGTTGCGCCAAGGCATCGAGCTGGCCCGGAGCAATTCCTGGGAGGCCATCGTCGAGAAGCTCGAAAGGCACATCCACGAGGCGCTCCTGAACCGGGAGGAACGGGCGGACGGCTGCGCTGCGTGAACCGGAAGAAAACACGGGGGGGAAAGACACGGAGATCGCGATCCACCTTGCCTGAGTTTTTTCGTTCCGGCTTTGCTGGAAATGGAGCGCGTTCGGTGTTCTAATCCTCCCCGTGCTTAACCCCATCTGGCTCTGGCTTGTTCTTCTCGCAGTGTTCATCGGCGGGTTTTCCGGCAATCTCAACGCGGTGACCGGCGGCGCGTTCGAGGCGGCTCAGGGAGCGGTGATGAACATCGCCCTGCCGCTGGCGGGGATGTTCGCCCTCTGGCTGGGCATCATGCGGCTGGCGGAGCTCGCGGGGCTTGTGAACGTTCTGGCCCGCGCGCTGCGACCCTTCACGCGCCGTCTTTTTCCGGATGTCCCGGCGGACCACCCCGCGCTGGGTGAAATGGCCATGAACATGGCCGCCAACATGCTCGGGCTTTCCAATGCAGCCACGCCCCTCGGGCTCAAGGCCATGAAATCCCTGGAGACGCTCAACCCGCGCCCCGGCACCGCCAGCAACGCGATGTGCACCTTTCTGGCGATCAACACGGCGTCCATCCAGCTCATCCCCACCACCGCCATCAGCATCCTCGCCTCGCATCATGCGGCCAACCCCACCGCCATCATTGGCAGTGCGATGCTCGCCACGCTTTGCGCGTTCACGGCGGGCGTCACCGCAGTCAAACTGCTGGAAAAGCTGCCGCGCTACGCCCTGCCGCCAGCGGAGGTGGAGCCCCCCTCGTTGACGTCCGGGGACGCCGCGCGCGCAGACGCCCCAGCCTCGACGGGGCTTGCTCCCCTGAGCGACAATGCCCGGTGGCTGCTGGCGCTCTATGGGGCGGGATTGCTGGGGCTCTTTTTCACGCTCGCCTTCCCGGATCAAGCCAACGCCGGGCTCGCCGCGTTGCGGAAGGCCCTGCCTTCCATCGCGCCGGCATGGAACTTCGCTCCGCTCAATCCGCAGCTTGCCGCCATGCGCCTGTCCATGCGGCTCATCAGCGTCTTTGGCATGCTGGCCGTGCCTTTCATGCTCACCTTCTTCCCTCTCTACGCCTGGTTGCGCGGCATCAAGGTGTATGAGGAATTTGTGGAGGGGGCCAAAGAGGGCTTTCAAGTCTCTCTGCGCATCATCCCCTACTTGGTCGCCATTCTTGTGGCGGTGGGGATGTTCCGCGCAGCGGGGGGGATCACCCTGCTGGCGCAAATCCTCGGTCCCGTGCTCAAGCCTCTCGGTTTCCCGGTGGAACTGTTGCCGCTGGTGTTGGTGCGCCCCCTGAGCGGCAGCGGGACTACCGCCATCTTCGCCGACATCGTCAAAAACTGCGGCCCCGACAGCCTCACCAGTCTCATGGGCGGGACGATCTTTGGCAGCACGGAGACGACCTTCTATGTCCTGGCCGTCTATTTCGGCTCCGTCGGCATCCGGCGCACGCGGCACGCCGTTCCCGCCGGGTTGATGGCGGACCTGGTCGGCGTCATCGCTTCCATCGTCATTTGTCGGTGGATGTTTGCCTGACCCCGCCTCGGGGTGGACTTTTGGCCGATCCGTGAGATGTTGCTTCATAGCAGGAGGAAACATCCCATGGCGGTCCAATTTGAAAACGAAGTCATCATGCCGGTGGGCGAGGTGGCGTTGGAGGGGGAACTCCAAATTCCCCCGCATGCCAGTGGATTGGTGCTTTTCGCGCATGGCAGCGGCAGCAGCCGCTTGAGCCCGCGCAACCAATTTGTGGCGCGCATGTTGCGGGAAGCGGGGCTCGGCACGCTCCTCTTCGACCTGCTTACGCGGGAGGAAGAGGCCATCGATTCCTTCACCCGGCACCTCCGTTTTGACATCGTGCTGCTTTCCGAGCGCCTGATGGCGGCGACCCGCTGGACGGATTCCGTGGACGCCGCGCGCGGTTTGCGGCGGGGCTATTTTGGTTCCAGCACCGGCGGCGGCGCGGCATTGGTTGCGGCGGCGCAGCTCGGGGAGAAGATCGGCGCGGTGGTTTCGCGCGGGGGGAGGCCGGATCTCGCTTCCGCCTGGCTGCCCAAGGTGAAAAGCCCCACGCTACTGCTTGTGGGAGAAGCGGACCCCATCGTCATCGGGCTCAACCGCACCGCCATGGCCCGCATGACCTGCCCCACGGAACTGCGGATCATCCCCGGTGCCACGCATCTCTTTGAAGAAGCCGGCGCGCTCGAAGAGGTGGCCCGCCAAGCGGCTCTCTGGTTCAACACGCATCTGCGCGACGAGGGGCAGGCGGCGGGGAGTTGAGCGTTGGCGAAAAAGCCCGGAATCACTCTGGGGATTTCATCTGCTTTTCCATCTTGGCAAGGCACTTGGGGCAGATGCCGTGGGTGAAATCTGTGCCGGTCTCCGAGTGGATATATTCCTCGATCTGGTGCCAGTAGTCCTTGTCATCGCGGACGCTCTTGCAATAGGCGCAGATGGGGATCAATTCCTTCAACTTGCGGACATCGGCGAGTGCGCCTTCCAGATCAGCCACCTTTTTGGCCAGCATCCGTTCCAGTTGCACCACGCGCTGGCCCACCTTGAGACGGGCGCGGAGTTCGTCCGGGTCGAACGGTTTGATCACATAATCATCGGCGCCGGCTTCGAGCCCCGCGGCGACCTCTTCCTTCTGGCTCTTGGCCGTGAGCAGCAGCAAATAGAGGTAGGGGCGGTCTTTCATCGCGCGCACCCGGCGGCACACTTCCAGTCCATCCATCTTGGGCATCATCCAGTCGATGATGGCAATGGACGGCGCGTCGTCCGCTTCCAGGATGCGAAGCGCCGCCTCACCGTCCTCGGCGCTGGCCACGCTAAAGCCCCAGTTCGCGAGATTGCGTTCCAGCAAATGCCGGGAAACATAGTGATCCTCGGCAATTAATATGCGATTGGCCTCAAAGCTCATTTGCGTTTCTACTCTGCCCTAGTCCGCATCGTTTCGCAAGCCCTCAAAATACTGAGTGTATTTTATTGAATAAACACGGCTCGCAGGCCGGTGGCGCACGATCAGCATTGCCTTTGAGCGCGGTTTGGGGTCAATTTTCCTGTTTGCCCTATGGCCAAGACTTTTTTCATCACCACCGCCATCTATTACACCAACGCCTCCCCGCACATCGGCCATGCGTATGAGCAAATTCTCACTGATGTGCTCGCTCGCTACCACCGCATCAAAGGCGAACCGGTCTTTTTCCTGACCGGCGTCGATCAGCACGGGCAGAAGGTCCAGCAGTCCGCTCAAAAGCAAGGGCTCACCCCCCTTGAGTTCGCGCGCGAGGAGAGCAAAAAGTGGCTCGCCTTGGGGAAGAAACTCGGCATTCAGAACGATGGCTGGGCTGCCACCACCGACCCCCTGCACAAGGGCGTGGTGCAAAAAATCCTCCAGCAACTTTTTGACGCCGGGGATATTTACAAGGCCAGCTACGCCGGGTTTTACAGCATCCGGCAGGAACAGTTCCTCACCGACAAAGAGCGCGGTCCCGACGGGGAATTCGGCCCGGAGTGGGGCGAAGTGCAGGAAATCACGGAGGAAAATTACTACTTCCGGCTCTCCAAATACCGGGACTGGCTGCTGGGCTACATCGAAAGCCACCCCGGTTACGTCACCCCGTCTTTCCGTCAGGCGGAACTGCGCAACGCCGTGGAACGTCTCTCGGGCGACCTCTGCATTTCCCGCCCCAAGGCGCGCCTGGAATGGGGCATCGAGCTACCTTTTGACGCAGGCTACGTCACCTACGTCTGGTTTGACGCGCTCATCAACTACATCAGCTTCTCCGGCTACTGGAACGGCGAGGAACAGCGCACGGCCGAGTTCGCGAACCGCTGGCCCGCCCTGCACGTCATCGGCAAGGACATCCTGAGCCCCGCCCACGGCGTGTACTGGCCCATCATGCTCCACGCCGCAGGATTCCCCGACGCGGAAATCCCCCCGCTGCTCGTCCACGGATTCATCAACATGGCCGGCACCAAAATGAGCAAGAGCCTGGGCAATATCATCGATCCGGCTCTGCTCGCCGACAAATACGGGGCCGAAGCACTGCGCTACTACTTCATGCGCGACGCCGTCACCGGCCAGGACATGGAATTCTCCGAGGAGCGGCTGGTGGTGCGCTTCAACACCGACCTTGCCAACGACCTCGGCAACCTGCTCAACCGCACCCTCAACATGGCCGCGCGCTACCGCGGCGGCGCACTCAAACGCCCCGCAACCGAGACCGCATGGCTCGCCGAGGCGCGTGAAACCCTCGCCCAATACACCGCGAAGATGGACCAATACCAGGTGCATGCCGCCTTGGAGACGGCCTTTGGACTTGCGGCGAAATGCAACGCCTACATCGAGACCGAAGCGCCGTGGAAACTGGCCAAAGACCCCGCGCAAGCCGAACGCCTGGACACGGTGCTCTACCACTTGGCCGAGGCGCTGCGCATCCTCGCGATCCTCATCGCCCCCGTGCTCCCCGACGCCGCGCGCGGCATGGCCCAGCAGCTCAATGTGAACGCCGAACCCCGGCTCGCGGACGCGCTCGACCCCGCCGCCGCGCTGGCCGACGGGCATGTGCTCGGCGCACCGACCCCGCTCTTCCCGCGCATCGAGGCGCAAGCGCCAGACACGCAGGGGTAGAGCCTCTCGCTACGCGCTACCTCCGGTGGCCCTTCAAGAAAGGGCTTGCCGCGCGTCCCGCGCTCGTTAGACTCCACAAACGTCTCAAAACACACGGTGTGTGCCGTGCTCGGGACGTTTTTTCGCGAACAGAACAGATATCTATTCTCTTATGGCAAACACCGTTCTTGTCGGAGCCCAATGGGGCGACGAAGGCAAAGGCAAAATCATCGACTTTCTCACGGAAAAGGCGGACATCGTCGTTCGCAGCCAGGGAGGGAACAACGCCGGCCACACCGTCATTACCGACGACAAGAAATACGTCCTCCACCTCATCCCCTCGGGCATCCTGCGGCCCGGCAAGCAATGCGTCATCGGCAACGGCGTGGTGCTCGACCCGGTTTCGCTCGTCGGCGAGATCGAGGGTCTCCGTGCCGCGAATATCGCCGTGGGTGACAACCTGCTCATCAGCGACTGCGCCCACCTCGTCATGCCTTACCACCGCGCGCTGGACGCCGCAAAGGAAGCTGCCAAGGGCAAAAACAAGATCGGCACCACCGGACGCGGCATCGGCCCCGCCTACGGCGACAAGGTGGCCCGCACCGGTCTGCGGATGGCGGACCTGATGCAGGCGGAAATCTTCTCCGCCAAGCTCGCCGTCCGCGTGGAGGAAGCCAACGCGCAACTCCAGGCGATGGGCGCGGAGCCGGTTTCCTTCCAGGAAATCAACGACGCCAGCCTGGCCGCCGCCGAAAAACTCCGGCCACACGTTGTCAACACCGTCCTCTATTTGCACAAGGCGCTCAAGGCGAACAAAGAGATGCTCTTTGAGGGCGCGCAAGGAACCTTCCTGGACATCGACCACGGCACCTATCCCTACGTCACCTCCTCCAACACCACTGCCGGCGGCGCTTCCACCGGCTCGGGCGTTCCGCCGCACCGGGTGGATTGCGTGTTGGGCGTGATGAAAGCCTACACCACCCGCGTGGGCGAAGGCCCCTTCCCGACCGAGAACGACGAGATCAGCGACATGCTCCACGGGATGGGCCGCGAATACGGCGCCACCACCGGGCGCGCCCGCCGCTGCGGCTGGTTTGACTCCGTCTCCACGCGCTTCGCGGCGATGGTCAACGGCATAGACGAAATCGCCATCACCAACCTGGACGGCCTCGACACGCTGGAGACCATCAAGGTTTGTGTCGGTTACAAGCTCGACGGCCTCGACATCGAAGTGCCGCCCTCGGACTACCAGCGGCTCTCGGCCTGCGAGCCCGTTTATATCGAGATGCCCGGCTGGAACACGCCCACCGACAAGTGCAAGACGTTCGCGGAGCTTCCGAAGAACGCCCAGGCTTACGCGCTCAAGATCGCCGAATTGACCGGCGGCAAGCTCATCATCGTGAGCGTGGGCGCCCACCGCGACCAGACGATCCTTTTGTAACTCGCGCATCCGTGCGAGGTCCCATCCCATCCGTGACGACCCCTTCCAAAAAAACCGCCCCCGCCCCCCAGGGGACTGTGCCCCGGCACATCGCCATCATCATGGACGGCAATGGCCGCTGGGCGCGTGGCAAGGGCCTGGAGCGCCTGAGCGGGCACGAACGGGGCGCCGAGGCGGTGAGGGATTGCATCAAAGGCTGCCGCGAACTCGGGGTGGAGTACCTGACGCTGTACGCCTTCTCCACGGAGAACTGGAAGCGCCCCAAGGCCGAAGTGACGGGGTTGATGAAACTCCTGGAGCGCTTTATCACCAAAGAATTGACCGAGCTCAACGCCCAGGGCGTGCGCTTGCAGGCGATCGGACGGATTGGCGATCTTCCCGACTCCACGCAGAAAGCGCTGCGGACAGCCATCGAAACGACCGCGCACAACACCAAGCTCACCCTTGTCATTGCGCTCAGCTACTCGAGCCGGGTGGAGATCGTGGACGCCATCCAGGCGCTCGCCCGGGAAGTCGCCGCCGGAAAGCTCGACCCCGCCGCCATCGACGCCGGACTGCTCAGCCGCCATCTCTACACCCGCGACTATCCCGATCCCGACCTCTTGATCCGCACCTCGGGCGAAATGCGGCTTTCCAATTTTCTTCTCTGGCAACTCAGCTACACGGAGTTTTATATTACGCAAACGCTGTGGCCGGATTTCCGCAAGGACGACCTTCTGGAAGCTGTCCGCGAGTATGGGAAACGCCAGCGCCGTTTCGGGGGAATTTAAATACAATGGACAAATCGCAGAGCATCCTCGTGGTTGATCCTGAAACGGATTTTCTCGACTGGGTTCGCAAACAGCTTGAAACGCCGACAATCCGCGTGCTGACCACCACGGCCGCCGACGAAGCCTACCGGCTTTACTGTCAGGAAGCGCCGGACCTGTTGATCACCGAGACGCACTTGCAACCCTTCAGCGGACTGGAGCTCCTGGTGAAAGCGCGCCAGCGGGACCCGAACGCGATGGTGATCCTCACCAGCGCCTTTGGCACCACGCAGACCGTCATCGAGTCGATGAAGCTCGGCGCGTTTGATTTCCTGCGCAAGGAAGGGCTGCCGTTCAACCTCAAACACGTCGTCGATGCCGCGCTCACCGAGCAGGAGCAGATGCGCTCGGCCGTCACCTTCAAGCCACAGCTCACCGTCGAGCAGTACCAGGACAGCATCGTAGGGCGTTCCCCCGCCATGCAGCAGGTCTTCAAGATGGTGGGGCGCGTCTCGCACTCGGACGCCCCGGTCATGATCACCGGGGAAAGCGGCAGCGGCAAGGAGCTCGTCGCCCGCGCCATCCACGCCTACAGCCAGCGCAGCAGCAAGGATTTCATCGCCATCAACTGCGCGGCCATCCCCGAACAATTGCTCGAAAGCGAACTCTTCGGCCACGAAAAAGGCGCCTTCACGGGTGCCGTCGCGCAGCGGGCGGGCCGCTTTGAGCAATGCAACGGAGGCACCCTCTTTTTGGATGAGATCGGCGACATGCCGATGCCCATCCAGAGCAAGATTTTGCGCGTGCTCCAGGAGGGCGAGTTCTCGCGCGTGGGGGGCAACGAGACGCTCCGCACGGACGTGCGCATCGTCGCCGCGACCAACAAGAACCTGGAAGGGGAGGTCGCCCGAAAGTGCTTCCGCGAGGACCTCTTTTACCGGCTCAACGTCGTCCGCGTCCAGCTTCCGCCGTTGCGCGCGCGCGTGGAAGACATCCGGCTGCTGGCGGAATATTTCCTCCAAAAAACGGCGGCCAAGAAACACCTGCCGCGCATGCGCCTGAGCGAAGAGGCCGTGCGCGCCATGGAAGCCTACGCGTGGCCAGGCAACGTGCGGGAACTCGAGAACACCATCCAGCGCGCCACCGTGCTGGCCACCTCCGACGTGATCCTCCCCAAGGACCTCCCGCTAGGCAGCGACAGCCTCCCGCTGGATGCCGAGTTGGTTGCGGGGGCGGGCTCCGACGGTCTGGCTTTGACCAAGGAGAGCGCCATCGAATACCTCCTCCAGATCGCCCAGGCGGACCCGGAAGTCCAGCTTCTGCCTTGGCTGGAGCGGGAATTCACCCTGCATGCGATGAAGGTGACAAAGGGCAATCAGGTGCGCGCCGCGAAGTTACTGGGTATTACGAGAGCCACCCTGCGCAAACGGCTGGAGATTTTCGGCATCACCCGGGAAATGAATATTCCGTAAACGCTGGTATGGGTCGAAGTTTTACTTCGCCAGGATTTCCCGCAGGACGAACGGCAGGATGCCGCCGTGGCGGTAGTAATCGATCTCGATGGGCGTGTCGATGCGCACGATCACCGGAACGGCCTGGCTGGAGCCGTCGGCGCGGTGGATGACAAGCTCCACGCCCTGGCGCGGCGCAAGCGCTTCGGTGAGCCCCACGACGTCGAAGGTCTCCGAGCCGTCGAGGCCGAGCGTCTGGGCGTTGACGCCCTCCTGAAACTGGAGCGGGAGCACGCCCATGCCGACGAGGTTGGAGCGGTGGATGCGCTCATAGCTGGCGGCGACGACGGCCTTGACGCCGAGGAGGCGTGTTCCCTTCGCAGCCCAGTCGCGGCTTGATCCTGTGCCGTATTCCTGCCCGGCGATAATCACGAGGGGCGTGCCCTGCGCCTGGTATTTGGCCGAGGCGTCAAAGATGGCAAGCTGCTCCCGGGCTGGGTGGTATTTCGTCACACCGCCCTCCACGCCGGGCACCATCAGGTTCTTGATGCGCACGTTGGCGAACGTGCCCCGCGTCATCACGCGGTCGTTGCCGCGGCGGCTGCCGTAGGAGTTGAAATCGACGGGGTCGATCCCCCGCCCGACGAGGTAGCGGCCCGCGGGCGAGCTGGCCTTGATGGCCCCGGCGGGTGAGATATGATCGGTTGTTACCGAATCACCAAAGATGCCGAGCGGACGGGCTCCCTTGATTTCCCCGATGGTCCCCGCGTCCATGCCGAAGTTCTCGAAGAACGGCGGCTGCTGGATGTAGTCGCTCGCCTCGTCCCACTCGTACACGTCTCCCGTGCTGGAGGAAATCTCGTTCCACTTCGGATTCTGGTCCGCAAACCCGGTGTAGAGTCTGCGGAATACCTCGGGCGAGAGGGCGCTGGACATGGCGTGTCCTATCTCCTCCAGCGTCGGCCAGAGCTCGCGCAGGAAGACCGGCTTGCCGTCCCGGTCCGTGCCGAGCGGTTCCGCGTCCAGGTCGATGTCCACACGGCCCGCGAGCGCGAAGGCGACGACGAGCGGAGGGGACATGAGGAAGTTCGCGCGGATGTTCTGGTGGATGCGGGCCTCGAAGTTGCGGTTGCCGGAGAGGACCGACGCGGTGACGAGGTCATGCTTGAGGATGGCCTCCTCAATGCGCGGGTGCAGCGGGCCGGAGTTGCCGATGCACGTGGCGCAGCCGTAGCCGACGATCTGGAACCCGAGCGCGTCGAGGTAGGGTTGCAGGCCGGTCTTGGCGAGGTAATCGGTGACCACGCGCGAGCCGGGGGCGAGCGAGGTCTTCACGGCGGGGTCCACGCGCAGGCCGCGTTCGACGGCTTTTTTGGCGAGCAGTCCCGCGCCGATCATCACGCTCGGGTTGCTCGTGTTGGTGCAGCTCGTAATGGAGGCGATCACCACGCTGCCGTTGCCCACCTTGCTGTGGCCGTTGTGGAAGGGGTTCTCCGGGAAGTCGGCGGCGGCATCAGCGGTGGGCCGGTTGGTCACCATCTCGGACTTGCACTGCGGTTCGCCTTCGAGCGGGTGGTTGTGTTTGTCGTCGGTGGAAGGCTGTGGCGAGGCCGCTTCGAGCGGGCTGCCGTTGAGTTGGACCGGGACACGGAAGGCGAGGTCGTTGATCGGTTTGCCGTAGCCGCCTTCCGGGATCGGCTTGGAGAAGATTTTCGCGAAGGTCTGGCCCAGCTCGGGCAACGGGATGCGATCCTGCGGGCGCTTGGGACCGGCCACGCTCGGCGTCACCTCGGCGAGGTCAAGCGCGAGGTCCACGGAGTAGTCGATCCCGCCCTTGCGCGGCATGCCGAACATCTCCTGCGCCTTGAAATAGTTCTCGAACGCGGCGCACTGCTCCTCCGTGCGGCCCGTGGCGCGCAGGTAGGCGACGGATTCCGCGTCCACCGGAAAGAAGCCCATCGTCGCGCCGTATTCGGGGGCCATGTTGGCGATGGTGGCGCGGTCGGTGAGCGGCAGGGAGGCCGCGCCTTCGCCGTAAAATTCCACAAACTTGCCGACGACCTTCTGCGCGCGGAGCATCTGCGTGATGTGCAGGGCGACGTCGGTGGCGGTGACGCCTTCGCGGATGCGTCCGCTCAAATGGACGCCGACGACTTCGGGCGTGAGGAAATAGACCGGCTGGCCGAGCATCCCGGCTTCCGCCTCGATGCCGCCCACGCCCCAGCCGACGATGCCCAGGCCGTTGATCATCGTCGTATGGGAATCCGTGCCCACCAGCGTGTCCGGGTAATAGAGATCGCCCTGGTGGAGCACCCCTTTTGCCAGGTATTCAAGGTTCACCTGATGGATGATGCCGATGCCCGGCGGCACGACGCCGAAGGTCTCAAACGCCTGCTGTCCCCACTTGAGGAACTGGTAGCGTTCGCGGTTGCGCTTGAACTCCATCGCCATGTTGAGATCGAGCGCCTGGGCGCTCCCGGCGTAATCAACCTGCACGGAATGGTCCACCACGAGATCGACCGGCACGAGCGGCTCGATCATCTTCGGATCCCGCCCAAGACCCGCCACGGCGCTGCGCATCGCGGCGAGGTCCACCAGCAGCGGCACCCCGGTGAAATCCTGCAACACGATGCGGGCGACCACGAAGGGGATTTCCTCTGCAGCGGGCGCTTTGGCCTTCCACGCGGCGAGCTGGCGCACGGCCTCCTCGCTCACCTTCTTGCCGTCGCAGTTGCGCAGGACGGATTCGAGAACGATCCGCAGGCTCACGGGGAGTCGCTGGATATTGGCCGCACCGGAGAGGGCTTCCGCGAGGGCGGGCAGGGAGTGGAGGCGGCCCGTGCGTCCGGCTCCGAGGTCAAATGTGCGCAAAGTATTGAAAGCGTCGCTCATATAAGTGTGGGCAAGGTTTAATCTGGTTTTCTATAAGAAAAGCGTAGCGGGGACTTGGCCGCAAGACCTATTCGCGGCAGGAGTAGGCTCCTGGACGGAATTAGAACGCCTGCCCAAAGAAAAATCCAGATAAAGAAAGCGGCGTCATACCGCCGGCCTATTCCTGCCGGAGCGCCTTGACCGGGTCCAGCCGGGCGGCGAAGTAAGCCGGGACCAGCGCCGCCAGCGAGCAAATGACAAACGCGCTCAGGCAGATCACCGCCACGTCATGCGGCACCACCTTGGCGGGAAGCGAGGAGAAGAGGTACACTTTCGGAGAAAAAATCTCGATCCCGAGCTGGTTGGCCAGCCAGTCCTTGAACTCGTTGCGGTAGGCCAGCATCGTCAGACCGAGCGTCAACCCGCTCAGATTGCCCAGGAACCCGACGACCATTCCCTGCCCGAGAAACACGAAGACGATTTGGCGCGTGGTCGCCCCGAGCGCCTTCATGATGCCGATCTCGCGCATCTTCTGCACCGTGACGGTGATGAGCGTGTTCATGATGCCGAACGCGGCCACCACGATGATGCACTGGAGGATGATGAACATCGAGACCCGCTCCGTTGTGATGGCGTCAAAGAACGTCTTGTTGAGCTCCTCCCACGTCTGCACGCCGACGTCCGGCGGCAGGCTCTTCATGAGGGCCAGCTTGGTTTCCTTCACGCCGTCCGGGTCCGCCGTCTTCACGGAGATGCCCGTGAGCGCATCGTCCGCGCTCAAACCATAGAGTTCCTGGCCGACGTAGAGCGGCACCAGCAGGACGTTGGCATCATAGGTATAGCGCCCGCTCTTGAAGATGCCCGTGACGGTCAGATCGCGCGGCAAGACCAGTTCCTTTACCTGCTGGAGCGCCTTCGGGTCTTGTTCGGCTTTCTTGATGGCTTCCAGCACGGGCTTGATGTTGCCGGGGGAATAAACCGTCACCTTGTCTCCCACCTGGACCCCCAGCGCCAGGGCCAGGTCCGCGCCGATCACCGCCGTGTCCCCGGAGAGATCAAGCTTGCCGCCCTCCTGGATGAACTGGCCGATATCCGTGACTTTCTGCTCCAGCGCCGGATCGATCCCGCGAAGAAGGGGTGTCATTTGAGAGCCTTGGAATTCGAGGACCACCGGCCCCTGCACATACGGCGCGGCGGCGACCACGCCGGGGCTTTTGACGATCTTCCCCAGCAGCTCCTGCCAGTCCGTGAGGGCTCCCTCCCGGCTCTGCACCAGCATGTGCGGCTCGACTCCCAGCACTTTGCTGCGCAACTCCTGCTCGAAGCCGGTCATGACCGAAATGACCACGATGAGCACGGCGATCCCCAGCGTGACGCCGAGGATCGAAATCACCGTGATCACGCTCACGAACGTGCGCTTGGGTTTGAGATAACGGAGGGCGAGGAAGAGACTGAACGGAGCTTTCACTGCCGCTAATGTTTGCAGGTTCCGACCCCGGACGCAACAGGTGTTCGCTGGCCGTGCAAGGCAAACGCCAAGGAAAAAAGCAAAAGAGGATCAGGAAATCATTCGCTTCCCTGGCCGTTTCTCTTAAAAAAGGGTGACCACAAGGATACCGGCCATCGCCCTCCATAAATTACCAATCCCTCTCCTCATTCATCTGGTCCGTCGCCGATCTTCTCCGGTTCGCCCAGCAAAAATGACTGATTAAATCCGCCTGAGGAAATCTCTCCGGTTGCTGTTTGACGGTAGTATCGAATCACTCCGAAATGACCTCGACCCACGAGTGTATTGCTGTGGGGGACCGTCGGCCCCCACCCAAGCAACGGCGTGCCGACCCCGTAGAACGGGATACCCATGATGTTCTCCACTCCGGTGACGTGCAGCCCGGACTCCGATTTTGCGGACAGCAGCTTCAAAATTCCACCAGACCCCATGCGCGTCGGCATGAAAGAGGTGTCCAGTGTGGTGATCTGGACCGCGCTCCGCCACGCCGATTGCTGGCTGAGATCCTCCACGGCGTGCGCCGTCACAAATGCGCCGAAGCTGTGCGCGACAAAATGGACCGGTTCACGGTAGCTCCGGCCAAGCAAGCCCCGCAGTTGCTTTGCAAGATTCCGCCCGTCTTCGGACGTGCTGTCACCGATGTTCATGCATTCCCGGCAAATCAACGCCAGCCGCAATCCTCCGGCTTTCAGCGGTCGCGAAGCTCCCGGCCAGATGTAATAGAGAACATTGATGCGTTTTCCCGTCGTTGCCTTTACGCGCGCGCGTATCTCGCGCCCCATCTCCACCAGTTCTTGCGGGGGAGCGGTGAAATCGTCGTTGCGGTAGCGCCAGCCGTGAACGATCACCACCGTGGGAATCTTGGGGTCCACCTTGGCTTCCGCCACACACCTCCCGAGTGGAATGCGTTCCTGGGCAAAGACAGCCTGGTTCAGAATACAGACGATCAGGAAAAGCCCGGCCGAAAGAATGCCGCGGGCCTTTTTTTTCAAAGGCTTAAACATAGAACGGCATACTCATTTTTTAGCCCCTGCACCCCACTCTTTAGAGCGGTTCCACAAAAACTGTGGCCGCGCTTTCGGGCGGCGCAAGCCGTAGTGCGTCTCTTCGAGCTTGGGCGGTATAGTCAAATACAGCCGCTGCGCTCAAAAAGCCGCCCTCCAGCATGCGGCGCTCCCAAATCACTGGCCGCAGTTTTTGTTGAAACGCTTTAGTGGAAGCCATTAAGCTCTGGCAGTGAATTGACCCGAAAGTAGGTGCGAGCCCTCCTCTGGTCAATGACGGAATCAGGACTCGCGCACCCATGCCCAAGAAAAATGGGAGCAGGAACTCAGGAAAAGTTTTGGACCGCGAGCTCCGGGCAAGTGGTCCGCCTATGGCGCGATGGTCTCGAGGAACTTGGAGCCGCCGCCGATTTCTTCGTCTCGTCGCCAACGAGATGAAAGAAACCCAAGGCGAGTCAGAGCCTCAGGCTTGATCACTTCGCGCGGCTTTTGTCGTAGTCGCGGAAGATGGTGTGCAGGGCGAAGATATAGAGCGTGCCACGGTAGATGGCGCGGACGATTTCATACCAAGGCGCGCGGATACGGTGGATGCGCAGAGGGTTGTTGCGGAGCGCGATTTCGGTGAGCTTGGCGAAGCGGGCGTAGAAGCGTTGCAGCGGCAGCACGGTGGGAAGGATGGTGTGCATGCAGTCGTAGTATCGGTAGGAGTCACAGATAAACTCATTCTTTTTCTCGTGCCAGAAGGCGGTGCCGGGGGATGGGGAGAGAACGGTGAAAGTGACTTCCGCCGGGCAAAGGGCACGGACTTCCTTTTCAAGCGCGTCGAAGTCGGCATCGGTGAAGCTGGGGTGCACGATCAAGCTGGCGTGAAGGGTGATGCCTGCTTCCTTGAGAATGGCGATGGCTTCCTTGTTGGTTTTCACGCTTGTTTTCTTGTTGTAGTCGGCGAGACCGTTGTCGGTCATGGATTCAATGCCGACATAGACGGTGTCGAGACCGGCTTCACGCCAGAGTTTGAAGAGTTCAGGGTGACGCACAATGGTGTCTGCGCGCGCCCAACTGGTATAGTGTTTTCGAATGCCGCGCTCGATGAGGAGCCGGGCGATCTGCTCGACGCGCTTGGCGTTGAGGAACATTTCGTCATCCACAAAGTAGATGTGGTTTTCTTCCAATGAGGCGATTTCCTGGACGACGTCTTCCGGGGTGCGCTCGATGTATTTGCGGCTGATGAGGTGGGGGACAACGCAGAATGAACAGTTGAAGGCGCAGCCAACCGAGGTGCGCATGGAGGCAACGCGCGGGAACACGGTGGGGACACGCTTTTCACTGCAACCGGTCCAGACGCAGAAGTATTTTTCGCGTTGGACGAGGTCGCGGCGCGGCTTGGGAAGCTCCTCCCAGGCGGGATATTCTGGAGGTGGAAGGGCCGCCTTCTCCAGGAAGTCCGGCGCCGCTGGTGAGAGGACGCGGGTATCGAAGGTCGGAGGTTGGCCATTGCGAAGCCGCGCGAGGATTTCGCGCAAGGCTGTAGCTCCTTCCCCCCGAACGACGAGGTCGATCTGCTCGCACGCATAATCGTGTGGAGCCATGGTCGCATGAATGCCGCCGACGATGGTGAGAACGGCGGAATCGTGCTCCTTGGCGAGTTTGAGGTAGTCGCGAACGAGCCCGGCGTTGGAGCTGTATCCGGTGAAGCCGATGATGTGGTGGTGTTTGGATCGGATGCGCCGGAGGTAGGCTTCACGTGGGTTTTTCTCCAGGCCAAGATCGAGAATGGTGATGTCGTCCTCCGGGGATGCACCGCCTGCGACAGTTTCCAGTTCGAGCGGTTCCAGATGGAGGAAGCCTTGTTGCAACCTGCGCGCTATAAGTAGTTCGGGGTGGGGTTTGACGAGAAGGATGTTCATGGTTGTAGAGATTTGACGAAAGAAGCAGCTTCATTGCCCGCAGCCTCACCCAAGGCCATGCAGGTTCCCATGACGCGGGTTGCGGCGAGGGCGCGGCTGGATGCGGAAATGCAGCGGCCGGTGGCGAAGAGGTTGACGATGCGGTTGGAACGGAGGCAGCCGCGCGGGATTTCGGCAAAGTCGCCATCAGGAGGATAGGCGTAGTGCGGGGCTGCGTCGGAGGGGTCCCAGAATTCGATGGGCCACGCGCTGCGCACGAGGCCATCGGCGAATTTGCGCGCAGTGAGCAGGGAGGCTTCATCGAGTTCCCAGAGGCCGGCGAGGCGGATGCCTTCGCGTTCCATGCGGCCGGAATACGCGAGGATGCGGCTGTGGGCGAGTTCCGGGATGTGGGCGGAAAGCAAGGCGTGGAGGTGGGTAATGCGTGCGGCGAGCGCATCGTCGTCCATCGTATCAAGTATGGCTGGAAGGCTGAATTTGCATAAGCCATCCTGGGCTGAAACCCCTTCGGCGAAGCCTGCGAACAGCGGAAGAGTATGGGTTTCCGCTGCAGGGAGGCGGGAAAGTCTCCACGCTATCTTAATGCCTAAAAGCTCGCGCTCGCCCTCAATGCCGTCGAGATGGACGGTGCATCCACTCAGTTGTCGTTCCGCTTTTGTGGCAAGCTGGAAAGGTGCGCCGCTGAGTCGGATCACCTCCCCGGAACCGGTGGCGTCAATGACGGCGGCGGGGTGGAACGTGAAAGGTTCGCCTTGCTTGTGAACATGGACAGCGGTGATGCGCTCGCCGCAGCAATCAACGGACGTTACCGTGGCGGAATAGAGAACAGTGAGATTGGGTTCCGCATTGGCGAGAGTCTCGTAAACCGAGTGGAGATGCGCGGGTTTAAAAGGGAACCCCCAGACGCGTCCCATTTGTGCTGGGCGGTTGGCAGGGGATAAGGATTTGAACCTGGCGACGATTTCGCGCGTGAGGCCGGGGTTGAGCGTTTCCTTGGGTTCGTGAGGGCCGTTGAGGTAGAGGCCGCAAAGATTGCGATGGAGCGCGATCACACCGGCACCGCCGGGGAAATCCTCTTTTTCAACGAGCACCACGCGCTCACCGGCTCGCGCGGCGGCCACTGCGGCGGGGATTCCCGCCACGCCGCCGCCAGCCACCAGGATGTCGCATGCAAGGTTCATATTCAGGCATTCGCGGGCTGGAAAGAATGGGTGAGGCTGGCGGCCTCGTCTGGGGTGAGAAGCCCTTCAAGGCTGGCTGCGGTGACGTTGATGCGACCGTCGAATTCATTCAAAAAAAGACCAAGGCCGGGAGGGGTGGAGACGCGCGGCGTATGGATGAGGTTCAGAATGCGATGCCCGAGGAACTGGCGGGCACGGCAGCCAGTTTCACCTAAATAAGAAAATGCAAAAGTGCCAAAATTCCCGGAAAACATGCGCTGCGAAAATGCGGCAAGCACTCCCACTGGCAGAATGCGCATCAGTAGTAATGTCTGTTCGAAGTCCTCCGGCAGACGGGCTTTGGTTTGCTCATACATTTGCCGGGTGATGGATTGCACGAGGCTTTCCGTGGACTGAAGATCGCGGCGGGAGATGAGAAAATGGAGGAATGAGATGTGGTTGAAAAAGAGGGACTGGGAGTCGGCGCGGGCGGAGCGGCGGTCGATGGAAACAGGGATGAGGTAGTGTTCAGGAGTGTGCCCGCGCGCGGCGAAGAGGCGATCCACAGCTTGCGCCGCCAACGCGAGCAGATAGGGCATTTTGACAAGGTAACCGCCGAGGGCGAATGCGGTTTCGGTGAGGCTTCGGCTCTGCGCTGCGTCGAACATCTCGAAATGGTATTGGAAACCGGGGCGGCCTGAAGGGATGGGAAGGCAGGCAGGCCGGACATCTGCGCAGGAGCGGATGGCGCGGTTGACGTTGCGGCCCGCCGCGAATTTCTCGCCCCAATGGGAAAGATACGGTTCGCGGACAGGGAGGGTGATTTCCGGCGGCGAGGTTGCGGTATCTCCCGCGGCGAAAGCGGCCAGGCGGTCGAGGAAGAGTTCCGCCCCGCGTGCATCAAAGAGCCGGTGGTCGAATACCATGCCGAGGTAGGATCGATCCGGGCCGACATGGACGAGGCGGAAGGTGACGTGGTCGCGCGCGCTGGAAAACGGGGTGTTCAGGGCGCGGCACAGTGCGGCGATGGCGGCTTCCGCGCTCGATTGATCGGGAATGGTTTCCACGGCACAATGGCCAGCCTGCCGATCCATTTTCCAAAACGGCGCGAGGTTGAGCCAGTCGCGCGCGGGCCGACCGGAGAGCGCGGGAAATCGGGCGGCAAAGGCATGGACTATCTCACACAGGCGCGCTTCATCCATGTGGCCTTCCAGTTCAAGAAGGATTTGAGAGGTGTTGCCTGCGCCGGTGGCCCGCTGCGTCATGCAGTCGAGCGTGCCGATGATCCAGTCCACCCCGGTCAGGTAACGGCGGTCGCTTCGGTATGGAATGGCGAGCGGCATGGGTGAGTCGGAGGCTTCAGCTTCCGGATGCGAGACGCGCAGCGATGTGGGCGGTGAGAGAGGCGACGCTTTCCAGCGTATCGCGTGTGAGCGGACCGTCGAGGAGGCTCACGCCGAATTGTTTTTCGACGAGGACGAAAAGTTCGAAGAGGCGCAGGGAATCGAGCCCCAGAGTTTGGAGCGGCGTGGCGGAGGTGATGGACGGGTTCTCCGGGAACATGCCGGAGATTTCGGCCAGAAGGGTGCGTTCGATTTCTGAGGTGGTGGGAGTGGCGGGCATGGTGGGATCAGAATGGGGCAAGGAGTTGGATTTGGCCCGCCGTGCCATTGCAATGAAGGCGGGTGAGATGAACAGAGGCGAGCGGTTGCGGCGCGGTGGCCCGGCAGAGGGGAAGGGCGCTCGCGCCATCGGTGACCGGGGTGGCAAAGCAAACCAGCTCTTTGAGCATCAGCGCGGCAGCGGCTGCTTGGAGTGGGGTGCCGCCAGGCATGCTGCCAAAAAGCGGCGCATAGGCGGCGAACTGGGCGCCGACGGATGTGAAGTTGGCGTAACCGGATTCATCCGCAAGCGTGCCGTCAGCTTCCAGGATGTGCAGGTCGGGTGCTTTGGCGGGCGCGGACCAAGGGGCAGTCGTGATCTCTTCGAGCCGAGCGTAGGAGCCAGGTTGAGGCGTGCCGGAGAGGAGGAAAAATGCGCTCCCTTCGCCGGGAATGGCAGCAGGATATTTTGCAAATGCGAAAGGGCGGAGTTTGCCGTCCATCGGTGAGCGCAGGAGTGAGCGGCAGATGAAATGCATGACGCTGCCGAGTTCGTCCATGCCCCCCACGAGCACGTGATCACACTGCCCGGTGGCGAGCCATTGACGGGCGAGAAGAAGCGCGTGGTGAAAGGCGAAATGAACTTGCGTGAGCGTGAGTGTCGGCCCCTGAAGATCGAGCGTGGAGGCGACATACGCGGCGGCGGCGTTTTGGACGGAATGGGAGAACACCGTGGGCGAGACAGCGGCGTCGCCGTAGGTGAGTATTTCGTCGAGGAACTGGAAGGTTGTTGTATGGGAGCCGAACGCGCTGGTCACAATGAGCCCAATGCGGCGGCGGTCGAGATCAGGCGGCAGTTGCGCGTCATCAAGGGCGTCTGCGGCGGCGAAGACCGCCATTTTCGAGAGGCGATCCGAGCGGCGCACCTTGCGTCCGAGAGATTTATCTTCGAGCGCGCCGGATGGAAGTGGATAAACGGGCAGTTCGCATTTGTCGGGCAACGTGATCGTGACGGGAGGCCGCCAGCCGGATTGCAGGGCAGAACGAAGGGAATTAATGCCGCGTCCGGTGGCGGCTACAATGCCCAAGCCGTTGAGAAATGGGGTCATTGTGCCGCTCCTTTCGTGAACCCCAGCAGCAGGGCGGTGTTGTTGCCTCCGAATGCAAGGGAGGTGGAGAGGGCGAACCGTCCGTGGATTTCCGTGTGTTCGCGGAGCGGGGTGATGGGGATGCGCTCGTCCTGTTCGCTGAACCCGATGCTGGGAGGCAGCCAGCCTTCGCGCAGGGCGAGGCCGGTGAAGACTGCTTCCAGACCGCCTGCGGCTCCGAGGGTGTGGCCGGTGTAGCCTTTGGTGGAGAGCACGGGAAGCGATGGGCCGAAGATTGCGGCGAGGGTGTTTCCTTCGATGAGGTCGTTCTCCTGCGTCCCGGTGCCGTGGGCATTGACGAAAGCGATCTCCTCCGGGCGCACTCCGGCAAGTGCGAGCGCTTGGTATAGAGCGGCGCGCAATCCGCGGCCCTCGGGATGCGGCGCGGTGAGGTGATGGGCGTCGCAGGCGGTGCCGTGTCCGTAGAGCGCGAGAGCCGGTGTGTGTCCGCGCGCTACTGCGTGTGCGGGGGCTTCCAAGACGACGATGCCCGCTCCTTCGCCGAGGTTGAGCCCCTGGCGGTGTTTGTCGAAGGGAGTGCACGGAAACGGGCAGCCGAGTCCGAGCGCATGGAATCCGCTCAACGGCACGAGGTTGAGTTCGTCCGCACCGCCTGCCAGCACAAGGTCGCAAAGCCCGGCGTTGATCCATTGCGCGCCGATGGCAATGGCATCCGCGCCGGAGGAGCAGGCGTTGGTCACGGTGACGGTGAGGGCTTGAATGCCAAAATGAGCAGCGACAGCATCGGCGAGGTTGCCCTTGAGATACCTGCGCACGGGGGCCATGGGCGCGCTGCCAGTGGTCTTGTAGCTGCGGTAGAACGCGAGATCGTTGAGCTGGCTGGCCACCGTGGTGCCCAGGCAGACGCCCACGCGGGCGGAGGAAAGTGCGCCGGAATCCAGCGCGGCATCCGTGAGCGCCTCGCGCACTGCATGCAGCGCCAGTTCCAGCGTGCGGACGCCGTCAGAGTACGGGTGTGCAGCATCAAACCGGGCGACTTCAAACACCGGGAGATCAAGCGACGACTCGAAGAGCGTCAGCCTGCCGGGTTCGCGGCGGGCGGCGCGGAACGAGGCGAGTGCTTCTGAGGTTGTGAGGCCGGGTGCGGAGACCGCACCCATTCCCGAGATGAACGGCGCTGACACGGGACGGTTATTTTTCTTCTTCGGCGGCGGCGGATTCCGCGCCCAGCGGATGAGGGGAGTTTTCCACGATATAGTTCGCCAGCGCGTTGATGGAGCGGAATATCTCGGTTCCCTTTTCGGTTTCCTTGATGTTCAATCCGTAATTGCGCTGGAGCAGGACGACGATTTCCACGGCGTCGAGCGAATCGAGGCCAAGTCCTTGATCGCCGAAGATAGGTTCGTCATCGCCGATCTCCTCCGGTTTGATGTCTTCCAGTGCAAGGTGGGAGACAAGGAGTTCCTTGAGTTGAGCACGGACTTTTTGGAGTAGTTCTTCCTTGGGGAGGTTGGTGTTGTTCATATTGTTATGCATTAGATTTGGTTGCGCTGCTTTTCCAGATATCCTGGAACAAGAAGCATTGAAGCGGGTGGTGTTGAAGATAGTTTTCCAAAAGCGCAGCATATTCCTGCGCCCCGCGGCGGATGAACGCGGCTTTGGTTTCACCAGGATGCGATGCGATGATCCCGGCGATCTGCACATCGTAATCATACGGGCCAGTCTTGGCGGAGAAAAGGACGGCAATGGGGCGGCGGGCGGCATGGGCGAAGACGAATCCACTGCATGGGAATTGTGCCACGCCTCCCATGAATCCGACAGCGACCTTGCGGCTGTTTTCGTAATCGCGGTCGCCCATGACGGAGACAATGTCCCCGGCATCGAGGGCGTTCATCACGTCAAGCACGCCGCCAAGATAGCCCGCAGGATTGATGATCCGGACGCGGTCGGCGTGTTGGTGGAGGCCGAGCTTTTGAGTGCGCATTTCGTGTGGGTCCGGGCGCATCAGCAGGTGGACTGTTTTTTTCCAGCCTTCCAAGGATACCATGGCGCTCTGCCAGTTGCCCACATGTGCGGTCAGCAAAAGAAAACCGCGTTCACACTGGAGCAGTGGGGTGATTTGATCAAAGTTGCGCTTGTGAAAACGAAGCTGGTCGCCGCCGTGGATGAGGTAGTAGCGGTCAATGAGGCAGCGCCCTTGGGCGATGAAAAGTCGATAGACGTTCCAGCGCTGGCGCAACGGGCCGTGCGTGGGGAATCGGCGTTTAAGATAGGCAAGCGCGCTCTGGACAATCGCACTATCGAACAATGCATACCAACTGCAAACGATGAAGAGCAGGCCATACGCGCCACGCAATCCGGTGAACCGGACGGCCATGATGAAAAACCAGAAGCCGAGGGCGGTGCCGCGCTTTTTCTGGTCGGGGTGCGTGACCAGCTTGCGATGTGGCAGCGGGAGAAACCGTCGCGTGACCAGGAGCACGTGGCGATGCGTAAGCCAGAGGTTGTCCATGAACGGACGAAAACTGGAGATGCGCTCTGCGGCGGGCGGATACCAGACGTCGATGGGGACATTGCGAATGGGGAGACCGGCCCACGCCGCGCGTGCCAGAACTTCCACTTCGAAGTCGTATTTTCTGCCCGCGCACGCCAGTGCGAGGATGTGGCGCACGGGATACGCGCGGAAGCCGCTCTGCGTGTCGCGGATGGGCATGCCGGTTTCGAGCCGGAGCCAGAAATCCGAAAACTTGCGCCCGAAGCGGCTGCTGCCGGGGACGTTGGGGCCGCTCATATCGCGTTCGCCGATGACGATGGCGTCGGGGTCCTCCGCGATGACGGGTAGGAAGGCACAAAGGTCGCGCGGGTAATGCTGCCCGTCGCCGTCGATGGCGATCATGGTCGTGCCGCCGCGTTCGCTCACAGCACGCGCGGCGGTGAGCAACGCCTCACCCTTTCCGCGGTTGACCTCGTGGCGGATGACGGGAATGCCTGTGTCCGCCATCAGCGCGCGCAGATCGGCATCCCGGCTTCCGTCATCGACGATGAGGACCTGGGGAACGATCTCGCGGCAGCCGAGCGCAACGGCGCGGATCGTCCCCGCATTGTTATGCACGGGGATGACGACCCAGAGGGCGGCGGAGCTTGGAGGTTGCGGGTTGATAAGAGTTGGAAGGATTGATTTCTAGTTTCCAGCTTTGTGTTCCGGGCGCTGGCGGCGGACGGGTTCGCGGGTGAGGAGTTCCCAAAGCGGTCCGGAGTGGTTGCCCATTTTTTTGAGCATCTGGATGGTGCTTTCAAAGGCGTCAGGAGGGAAGACGATGTGGCGGATGTCGCGGAATGCTTCCTCCAGCGTTTGGTGCAGCCATGTCTGTTCGACGGCGGGTGAGATGTAATAGACGGGCTCGATGAGATCGTGATCCGGCGCGATGACTCCTTCTTGCACCGCGAGGTTGAGCAGCGGGGTGCCGGGCAGGAGGCGGATGCCCATGAAGATAAAGACCGGGGCTTTGCGGAGCGCCTTGATGTTGGCAATCCCTTCCGCCACGGTTTCGCGCGTTTCGCCCGGCCCGCCGAACATGACGTAATGGGCTACGGCGATGCCATGATCCAGAAGCAGATGGTTGGTTGCCTCCACATCGGCCCATGTGAAGCTCTTGCCCATGCGCTTGAGGGTGGTGTCGGTGGAGGCGTCGGTGCCAAGTTCGGCGGCCTGGAGTCCGGTGCGTTTCATCAGCGCGACGATCTCAGGGTCAAGGTTGCCTGGCTTGAAAAAGGCGGTCCACGGTGTGGTGAGGTTGCGGCGGGAAATCTCCTTCACCAGCGCGCGGTAATGCCCCTCGTCATCATTGAAAACGGAGTCGGTAAAGTGGTATTGAGGGACTTGAAAATCGGCGATCAGCGCTTCGATTTCGTCCACGACATCGTTCGGGTTGCGCGGGCGCAGGCTGCGACCTTCGAGGTAGGGATAAGTGCAATACACGCAATGGTGAATGCAACCGCGCTTGCTTTGGATGCCAGCAAGGCTCCCGCTCTGCCGGTAGTATTCCATCAACTCCGGGTGATACCAGGCGGATCGGATGGCGCCGCCGTCGAGAAGCGTTTCCGAACGGATGCAGCAGACATCCGGGAAGATGCCTGCCTCGGCATTGGCTGCGAATTCGACGATGCGCTGTTCGCCTTCCCCGACGATGCCGTAATCTGCACCGGTTTCCTGGAGGATGCGTTCTGGTAGTATGGAGTAACCCGCTCCGCCCAGCAGGATGGGGGCGGTGCTTGCCTCGCGCAGTGCGGCGACGAGTTCTTTGACAGCCGGGATGTAGCGCTTTTCGTTGAGGAGGTTGACGTTGTCGATGTTGCGAATAGAGATGCCGATGAGGCGCGGGTTTTCTGCGGCGACGATCTCGACCACGGCGGATTGCGGCTGATGCAGGAGGTCGAGCACCAGCACCTCGTGGCCCGCACCGCGCAGCGCGGCGGCGACCATGCTCATGCCTAGCGGATAAACCGGGTAGGGGGAAGTGCAGGTATTCGATGAGATCAGGACGATTTTCATGTCGCGGAAGTCGGGGTTTGCCAACCGCGGTTGCGGGCGGGGCGAATACGCTTGTAGGTGCCGTCCGCGCGTTCTTTCGCCAAAACGTCGAGGTAGAGCTTGGCCATGCGGACTTCCTTGGTCTGGTCGCGGTAAAACTCTTCCCATGCCCATTCGTTGAGTTCTTCGAGTTTCTCGACGCTCATTTTCGCTGGCTTAAAGACGACATTGTCTCCGGTGTAGCGAATCCAGTCATTGTGGAGGATACGCCCATCGCGCTCCATATCCGCCCGCACCGGGGTGTGAGGGAAGGGGGTCATGATGGTGAACTCAGCGAGGTCGAGTTCGATTTCCAACAGGAAGTCGATGAGCCTGCGGGTGTAATCCTCGTCGTGGTCGTCGCAGCCGAGGATGATGGTTCCTTCCACGCCGATGCCGCGTTCCTTCATGCGTTTTACGCGCTTGCGCATGTAATCGGAGGTATCAACGATGGCTTGGTAAACATACCAGCACCCGGCTTCTGCGGCGAGATCGAGGATCTCGTCGTCGTCCTTGATCGGATGCGAAATCCACTTCTTCTTGAGCGGCGCGATGGCCTTGAAGAGCGCCTTTTCCCATTCGTCATCCTGGGCCAGGGAGTTGTCCACGAAGAAGAGTCGGTTGTTGTCGATCTTCGAGATTTCTTCCGCCACGGCATCGACATCACGGTAGCGGAACTTGCGACCGCCAAGGAACTGAGCACAGCACGGGAAGCAGTTGAAGCGGCACCCGCGCGAGGCGTGGATCAAATCAACCATCTGCACGCCGCGGAAGTTGTAGCGCGGGCGGTCGAGGATGTCGCGCCGGGCCGGGCCGATCTTGTCCATGCTCGGGTGGTCGTGAAAATGGTCGTAGAGCGGCTTGAGTCTGCCTGCGCGGAAGTCGTTGAGCACTTCCTCGAAGCGGCCTTCCACCTCGCCGAGATAAACGGCATCGGCGTGTTGCATCGTCTCCTCGTGGTGGAGCATGGTGCCGATGCCGCCGAAGATGACGGGGACGCCCAGGGCGCGGTAGCGGTCGGCTATCTCCCAGGCGCGCGGCATCTGGCAGGTGAGCATGACGGAGATGGCTGCCAGATCGACATCGGCAGCGATCTCCAACGGCTGGACGTGTTCATCCACGAAGGTCAGCTCAATGTCGCGCGGAACGGCTGCTGCGAAACAAATGGGGCCGTGCGGCGGGAGATGGAACTCGGGTTGATGCCGCAGTTTGGGCCACTTCGGGTAGATGAGTTTCATTCGCATGGTGCTGGTTCCTCTGGTTGGGTTGTGAGTTTGGAAATGAGCTTGGAAAGCCGCGGGCTGGCCGCTGCAAGCGCGTAGAGGTTGGAAAGAAGGAGGTCGCATTGCGCTTCGGGTATCACGACGGCGGCAACAGCGGAGTCGGCTTCTGCCTGGACGACGAGCATGGCGGGGGCATCGCCGTTTTGTATCAGCAAACGGGCGGATTGGATGGCTTCAGCAAAAGGGGTTTTGGTGCTGATGAGGCTGAAGAGCGGGCCCTGAAAACCAAAATGGATCGCGGCCTCACCCAGCGCCGCGCTTGGGAGCGTGTAAACGAAGAGGTTGCCTCGCGCGAGAACCCGCCCGGAGGTGACGTAGTCTTTGAAGTAAACTGTGTTGGCGGCGAGCGATCCCGTGAACCCCGCCCCAAGGATGCCGATTTTCTGGCGTGTATCTTGGGAATAGTCGATGCCTGCATCGCGCAAGGCGAGCGCACAGGCGTAGCAAGCCATTCTGGAAACGGGGTCAAATCGGCCAAAACTCTCGATTTTGTGCCGGAAAAGCGCATCCACCGAGCCGACGAGTCGCGTGGTGGTGCGCTCCGCGTAGGAGCAGGTTTCGCCGCTGCGAATGCGACCGTAGGCAGTGCCGGTGATCCAGCCAATGCCGGCGGCAAGACGCGGGCGTGCAGTTCGGGCGAGGCTTGGGTTGGCTGGCGTGAAGGAATCGAGGCTCAGAACGAGGGCGGCGTTGATGCCGCCAAAGCCGGAGTTGGTGCTCAGGGCGGCGCGAACGGCTGCATGCGGGATTTGGATGGGCTGCTCAGTGACCCACCCGGAGGCGCAGGCGTCGGCGTTTTGCAGGCCAACATTGGGCGGGACAACGCCCTCGGCTAGGGCGCGCAGGGAGAGGAGGATTTCGAGAAGCCCCGCCGCGCCGAGGGTGTGACCCAGTCCACCTTTGACAGAGAAAACGGGGCGCACGGGGAGAAGGCTCTGGAACGCGGCCATTTCCATGGCGTCGTTGTAGCCGGTGCCGGTGCCGTGGGCAGAGATGAAGGCGATCTGTTCGGGCGTTACTCCGGCGCGTTCCAATGCCTGGCCGCTGGAGCGGGCAAGTTGAGCGCCGGTGGTGTCGGGTCGCGTGACGTGTGAAGCATCGTTGGAGGATGCCCACCCGGCGATGCGACCCATTACGTGGCGCTGTTCTTTGCGGGCGCGGCCTTCCGACATGAAGAGAGCTACTGCGGCGGCTTCGCCGAGGTTGAGTCCCTGGCGGTCGCGGTCAAACGGCTTGGCTCCGGCGGGATCGAGCGCGTTCATGGTGGCGAATCCCGCATAGACGAACTCGGAGACGGCATCGCATCCAACCACCAACACGGATTCTTCCGCGCCTGAGGCGATGAGGGCCGCAGCTTGAGCTACGGCTAGCGTGGAGGAAGCGCACGCGGCGGAGAGCACCTGACCGCGAGTGAGGCCGCAAAGGGCGAGGAGTTTTTCCAGGAGGCGGCTCGGATCGGAGGCGTCGAGGGCCGACTCGTCAGACTGGAGTATGGCAGCTTCAAGGAACTCGATTTCCCCAGTGGTGGTGGCGAGAAGGAGCAGGGTGTTTGCCGGAATTTTCGGACAAAGGTCGCGCAGCATTGGCTCCAGCATTTGGAGGACGACCGGTGCGGACTGTGGGTTGATGCCGGGCACGAGACCGAGAGGCGTTTTGGTGGCGCCGCTGGGAAAAGAGATGCGGTCGGAGAACGCCAGCGCAGTGCGGTTGGCAAGGAGGCCGTTCCAAGCGGCGTCAATGCCCCGCCCGTAGGCTGTGACCATATCTGCTTCGATGACGACAGGGTTCATTGGAGAAAAGCAAATTGACCGGCGCGCCAAGATTGCCTTGAGGCTTCCACAAAGGCGGGTGGCGTAATGAGCGGTGCGCCGGTGGCGGCGCTGATGAAGAGTTGGACGGTGTAGCCTCGCGCGACAAGGTCGCCGTTGGCTCTGATGATGGCATACTCAGTGTCAATTCGGGCGGCATCATTCCAATGGAGTGTAGCCTGCACGGTCACTTCTTCTTCGAGGTAGGCCGAGGCGATGTAGTCGATGTGTAGCTGAACGATGGGAGCCTGAACCCCGGCTTGGTGGTAGTCGAGATAGCCAAGGCCACAAGCACGGTGGAGTTCGGCGGCGGCAGATTCGAAAAATGCCGGGTAGCGCCCATGCCAGAGGATGCCCATCGGATCGGCATCACTAAAAAGCACGCGCCGGGAGATGCGGATCGTGAGCGGTGCGGGTGAGTCAGGTTGCCGTTCAAAATACGGCGCGCTGCAGCGGCGTTTGCGGGTGTGGCGATTCATTGCGGCGGCATCGGTTCGAGTTGAATGGATAATTCTGCCACGCGCTGGCTATCACGGGTGACTTTGGCTTTCACGGAGATAGCTTGCGGGGAGCGGGCGGTTTCGGTGACCGCGAAGAGAAGGGTCTCACCGGGGCGAACGGGCATGATGAATTTGGCGTTGAGAATGTTCGTGAGCCGGAGCTGGGTGGCCCAGGCTTTTTCCAACCCGACGCGCAGGCTTTGCAAAAGGCAGACGCCGGGGAGGATCGGGTCGTTCGGAAAATGCCCTTGGAATCCAGTGAACGATGGATCGTAGCGGAATTCGAGTGCAGCGCTCGCCGGCGCATCGGATGAGATCGCCCTCACCGAAACGAGGGCGCACTGGAGTTCGTCTTCAAGGGGTGTCATGGCTTGATTCGTATTTCCTTCAGAAAAAGGGTGATCGCGTAGTGAAACCGGCGTTGTTTGAAATGGATGACACGCGGATATGCCTTGTTGCCGATGAGAGCGTAGTCCTCGTAATTTACCTGCCAGACGACGCTGCTGCCGAAGAAGAATTGTCGGGGGACGGAGAAGCGTTTTTCCAAAAGGTGTCCGGTCTTATTGTCAAAGCGGTATTCCAGCATACCGGTGGGAGTGGACTGTTGAAAGACCGCCTGATTTTTTTTGGTGTTCGCATCTGGGAGGCGTCGAGCCTCGGGAGGCGGAGTGAAATTGAAGAACATCTGCCGCACATCGGCGGCGGCTCCGGCGGCGATTTCCGGGCGGCGTTCCAACAGTTTGCCGGGCATGTGGCTTTTGATGCTGCCGCTGGTTTCGCTGAGTTCAAAGACGTTGATACCGAGTTGGCTCAAGCCCACGAGAGCGAAGTTGTGCTTGCGGGTATCGACGGTGATGACTCCGAGCGCCGGGAATTTAAACCAGCGGTATTGCATCACCACGCTGCTGACGGCGGAGTACCGGGCCGGGGTGGAATCGCGGAACGGGCTGGGCTCCAGCGACGCGGAGGCCGTGCCCGCGAAGAGCGGTTGCGCAAAGGGGCAGGTGGCGAGGAACAGGAAAAACAGAGCGCGCGGTTTCATGGGATCAGGCATTTTGCAGATCGCGTGCTGGTTTCGCTGGGTTACCCCGGCCCCATAGCGCAAACAGCGCAGGGACGGCCCAGATGGTGGTGACGTGGCCCACGAGCATGCCGACAGTCAGAGTCTGCCCGATGGCGAAGAGCACCGGATGCTGGGTAAATAGCAGGACGCCTGCGCCGATGATGGAGGTGGCGGTGGTGAGGATGATCGTGGTCTTGCTCTGGCGCTCAAAGCCATGGGCGAGGCCGTGCGTCATGTAGATGCCGTAGTCAACGCAGAGTCCGAAAACTACGGCGGCGGCGGTGACGTGGCAAATGTTGAGCGTATGTTGCAGCAGTGCCGGGATGCCGAGAGCCCAAAGAACGGCAACTGCGGAGGGAACCAGCGCGATGAGCGCCATTCGCCAGTTGGGGGAAAGGAGAAGGGTCAGCCCGAGCACAAGCAGCAGGGAAATGGTGGTGACGATGCGCAGCGTCTGTGCGATGGATGCCGCCAGCGAGGTGGTGAGCAGGCGGCGCGAGACGCAGAAAGCGCTTGGAATGGTTTTCGCCAGGTTCGTCATCACTCCGGTGCATTCCGGGGTGTCCGGGAAAAACGAGAAGACGGTAAATCCGGTGGCGGATTGGTGAACGAAGCGGTCTTTGATCAGCTTGAAAAGGGAATTATCCACGGGCTCTCCGAGAGCGGGAGGTTTTCGGAGTTGTTCAAAGAACGGATCAAATGCGGTTGCGGTGAAACCGTGGTGTCTGGCGCTATCCAGCAGTTGCGTTTGGACAAAATCCACCCGTTCGGGATTCCAAAAGGTATTCCAGCGGGCGAGGTTGGCTTTGCGGCTGGCTTCCGAACGCCAGAGGGCGGAGAAGCTGAGCAGGCGGTTGCCCAGTTTTTCGGAGGCCTGGTCGTAAATCGCTTCGCTGCGATGGAGCGCTTCCTCGTACGTGGAGCCGGTGACGGCGAGGATGCCTTGCTCGGCGCCTCCGGCGCTCCAGGTTTTCTCAAACTGCTTTTCGGCTTCGAGCACCCGGCGATCCGTGCCGTCGAGTTGGGTGATGTCTGTGTTGAAAACACCCCGGGAGATCATGGCAATCCCCATAAGGAAGACAACCCCGGTGGCGAGCACCCAGGCGCGAGGATGTGGGACGGGAGTTGGCTTGGGTTCGGGCGCAGGCGCGGCATCGGGGCGTTGGGCGTGCTTGTCACCGAAAAGATGAGGCAGCAGGAAGATGGAGGCGAGATAGGCCAGGGTGATACTGAAGATGGCGAACGTGGCAAGCTGGCGGTAGCCCTCAATGCCGGAAAAGTAGAACGAGAAAAAGACGGCGAGGGTCGTCAACATCCCCATGCCCATCGGGCGGATGATTCGGCGCACGGCTTGGGCTGGCTGACCGCTGCGCCGGGTCATGACATAAACATAGATGCCGTAGTCGGAGGAGATGCCGACGATCACCATGCCAAAGCCGATCACGATATAGGAGAGGTGGGAATGGCAGAGCGCGGCAAGCGGCAGTGCCAGGAATGCCGTGCAGACCGGAACGCCGAGCATGGCCACTGAACGCCAGTCGCGGAAGACCCCGGCGAAGATGAGCAGAAACGCAAGGACCCCGATCCAACTCGTCCGCTCAATATCGTTTTTAAGGATGCGCTCATTGCTGGCGGTGTGGAGGTGGCCGCACACGACATCGGCGTGGATGGCAGCGGGGAGGCGCGCGCACTGCGCATCGAGATGGGCGACGAGAGCGTTGCTTCCCTTGGAATCGGTGAGCGCGACGGGCGTTGTGAAGACCAGCAGCAGATGGCGGCGGTCGCGGCTCAAGAGGTGGCCGTCTTCCAGGGTGACGTCATACAGGTTTGCGGCGGAAAGGCGTTCGAGCCGTCCGAGAATCGACCGCGTAATGCCCAGAGGATCGTGCCGCGCGAGTTTGCCGGTGAAGATCGAACTGGGCTTGGCGAGATCACCATACAGCGTGCGAACGCTTTGGTCGATGGCCACCGGGGTGACGGCGGCTTCGGCAGCGGCGAGGTCGCGGGCTTCAAATAATTGCGGGGCGCAGCCGAGAAGCTGCGTGAAATTCTCAAGCATCCCGGTCGCAGCGGCACCGGTGTCGAGCGGTTCAAGCAGCGGCGAATGCAGCCCAGCGGCAAGCTGATCCGCTGCATGCATGAAATCCTGTTGCGAAAGGGAGGGATCAGTTTTTTCCAGCGAGATGACCACTTTGTCCGCGAGACTGGCTTCGGTGAGGAAGCGGATGGAGTCCCGGGCGTCCCCGTCAGGGAGCATGACGTCCACGGAGTTTGAAAAGGGAAGATGCCCCATACCGACGAGGGCTGCGGCGAGCAACGCGGCCAGCAGGAGCAGGATCGCCGCGCGGCGGGCGCGAACTACCCGGAACTGCCGCTCAAACCACGTTGGCGCGGTTTTATTCATGCCGGGGATTCCATTCCTCCTTGGGCAGCACGGGGTTGAGGGTGGTGTTGGAAAAGGCGATCCGCATGGTATCGCCACCGGATTCCACGACTTCGAGGCTTTTGAGAAAGCGTTCGTCCGGACCAAAGCGCATGACGATGCGCGAGATCATCTCGCGGGCTGGAGACCCGGCGCGGGGCGTGAACTCAAAAGCCAGCGGCGATTCCGAGAGGAGCGACACTTTGAACTCGCGGGTGAGTGCGAGGTAGTTGCCTGAAAACCAGCTCTGGATTTGTTTGACGGCGGCAGAGAAGACCGGGTTCCCCCCAAGCGAGAACTGCTGGACGGCCTGGGTGTCCTCGCTCCACTGGCGGAGCGTCGCCCCTTGGATCATCATGGCGTAGCGGATCGGGGACTGGACACGCCAGGCGATTTTATCTGGCTGTTGCAGGCTGATGCGGCCTTTAAGCACGAGCTTTTGTTCCAAGATCGCCATTTGCTTTTCCTGAACAAAATCCACCTTGAGCGTCTTGACTGTGGAGAGCTTGGATTCGAGTTGGCGCAGGCGTTCGGCGACCTGGGGGGCAATCTCCGACTCGGCAGCGGCAGCGAGGAGGCCGAAACCGAGGCAGATGGCGGCGATGAGAAGGGAGGATTTCATCAGGTGAGCGGGGTGACCGGTTGGGTTTCCTGGGTTTTCTCCCAGACTTTGAGTTCGCCGCTGGCGAGCGGTTTGCCGTTCAGGGTGATCGTCCCAGTGAGAACGCTGTAAGCGCCAAATGAGGTGGTGTGCCGGATATGGATGCGCAGGACATCGCCGATGCGGGCCTCTCCGCGGATGCTGAGGTCGCGGGTGCCTAGTAACATTCCGCACGGGGCGGTGTGGGTGCGCCCGAAGTTCTGGAAGCCGTGGTAAACAGCCACGGTTTGCGCCATCATTTCGAGGTAAGCGGCATTGTCGAGGCGGCCCAGGCGATCCACAAACGGTGAGCCGGTGCGAACGGTGGTCTCGGCCACGGCCTCGCCGTCCCCCACAGAAATGAGGGTGTCAACGAGGAGCATCGGTATTTCCTGCGGCGCAAACGGCGCGGCTGATGCGGGCAGATGGATGATTTCCTCCAGGCGTTGCTTGTTGTGCCAGCAGAGGGGATCGGAGGCGAGGTAATCGCCGGTGAGTTGATAGGCCGCTCCACGGCAGCCGTAGCATTCGTCGGCCTGAACACACTCGGCACAGGGGCCTTTAATGCGGCCTTTGTAATCTCGAAGGTGACCAAACATGATGCTGTCGGCCAGGATGCTTTTGAGCGAACGCTCGCGGATGTTGCCTGCCGGGATGGTGATGCCGACGCAAGGCATGACGTTGCCGTAGGCGTCCACGAGGCAGGTAAACTGGTTGCGCAGGCATTTGTTCCCCACCAGCGGCGGTTGGGGCTCCCATGCGCGTCCGTATTTTTCGCGGTCGAGCCGGGCGATGTCAAAGAAGAGAGACTCGGTTTCGGCGGGCTCAGGGTAGAGCCACTGGTTGCGGCTGCTGCGCCCCTGGGGGGTGATCATTTCAAAGTAGGGATCGATGTCCCGCTCGCGCAGCCAGCACCAGAGTTCCTTGAGTTCCTTGATATTCTGGCGGCAGATGATCGTGCTGGCCGCGATCCGTTTTTCCTTGGTGGGATACCCGGCGGCGAGCAGGTTGTTGAGCGCGGTGTGGATGCAGTCGTGCGCCCATTTGCGGCCGGTGAGCTGGATGTGGACGACCGGGTCGAAGGAGTTGAGTTTGATGACAACCTTTACGCTGTGCTCAAAGAAAAAGGCGGCCATCTCCGGCATGACATTGGTGCCGTTGGTGAAGATTTCGATCTCCATTCCTTTGCTGGTGATGTAGCGCACCATCTCCTGCAAACGGGGGTAAAGCATCGGCTCGCCCCCGAGCATGATGATCCGCCGCGCGCCGAGTTCGTGCGCTTGGTCGATGGCATCGCGGATTTCCTCCGGGGTCAATTCCTTGGGCGCGGAGGCCGGATCGACGACATAGCAGTAAGGGCATCGGAAATTGCATTCGCGGCCGAACTCGATCTCCATGGAAAGGAGGCGCCGGTTTTTTACGGCATCCATCACTTCCTCGTGGGAAAATCCAAATCCTTCCAACCGGACAGAGCAGCTCATGGGTGATTTCTCCTATCAATAAAACGGACGGCTTTGCGTGAGCCGGAGCCGAAGACCTGCCGCGCGATGGCGGTCTCCGGTTCAATGACGACGCTGGTTTTCACGCGCAGCCTGGCCTGCAATTTTTCCGCGATTGTGTCGCAGGAACACGCGTGCCCGTCACAGACAGAGGCGTGCACGGTGAGTTGATCAGAAAGGTGATCCTCGCTGCTGGCGACTACGTAGTAATCGGAAATCCCGGCGATGCTGTTGAGCGCGGCAAGAATGGAAAGCGGGTAAACGGTGGTTCCCTTGGTTTTGATCATCTGGCTGAGGCGGCCAAGGACGGGACCAAGGCGCGGGGTGATCCGTCCGCAGGCGCACGGTTCTTCGATGAGAAAGCTGACGTCGCCTGTTCTGAAACGAACAAGCGGCATCCCTTCACACTGGAGAGGAGTGAGAATGACTTCACCATGCTGCCCTGCGGGAAGGCGATTGCCGGCGGCATCGACAATCTCCACGATGGCGAGTTCCGGGTGCAGATGGCCGCCGCAGCGCGCCGTGCATTCGCAAAAGGTGCTGACGGTCTCCGAGGAGGCGTAGGTGGAGAAGGCTTCGGCCTGCCAGAGGCTTTCCAAGTCCCTCCCGAGCTTGAGCGGGGTGAGGTCGGCATCCCGGAGCGGTTCGCCGATGCAGATGAGGCGACGCACAGAGGAGTCGGCGGGATCGAGGTAGTTTTCCTTGAGGAAGAGCCCGAGCTTGCGCAGAAAAGAGGGAACGCCGACAAGCACGGTTGGTTTGTGGCTGTGAATGAGGTCACAATGGCTTGCCAGTGTGCTTGCGCCGTTGCGGATCACGGCTGCGCCGAGCTGGCGCAAGCCCATTTGGTAGGCGAGTCCAGCGACAAAACAGCGGTCCAGGGTGCAGGTGAGCAGGGCGGTGTCCTTTCGTGTCACGCCGCACGCTGCGAAGGAGAGGGCTTCATTGTAGGCGAGGCGTTGGAGATCGCGCTCGGTGTACATTACGGTGCTCGGCGCACCGGTGGTGCCAGAGGAGAGAACAATATCAACAATTTCCTCCGGGGGGACCGCGAGAAAATCGGCGTTGTGCTCGGAAAAGACGTCTTTGTCGGTGAAGGGGAGAAATGCGAGGGATTCGAGCGTGATCTTCCCGGTCGCGACGCCCGCGAGCATGCGGCGGTAATAAGGGGAGTTGCGCTGGCAGTGGGCGAGATGCTCCTGGAGCAGTTGCTGCTGGGTGGCAGCGATCTGCCCCGTGCTGTTCCAGGCGGTGTGGAAGGCTTTCAGCAGCATGGAGCACCTCCCTCAAGGAACGCGAGTTCCGCGGCGATCAGGCTCCGCACTTTGTGTTTAAGCTGGTGCGGGGTTAGCGCCTCGAAATCGCTGGGCAGCAGTGCAGGCAGCGCATGAATATGGACAGTACCGGGGCGCAGCAGGGCGTTGCCACGCGGGATGATGCCATAGAGTCCGGCAATGCAGACCGGGACGATGGGAACGCGGGTCTGGAGAGCCAGGCGGAAGATGGTGGTGTGAAACGGGCCGAGGGCGCCGGTACGGGTGCGGGTACCCTCGGCAAAGCAGAAGAGCGTGACACCTTCTGCGAGCAGCCCGGCGGCATTTTCGTGGAGCGCCTCCAGTTCGAGCGCCTGGGTGTTGAGATAACCGGCCAGTTTGGCAAAAGCCCCAAGGATAGGGATTTGGAACGGCCAGTGGTTTGAGAGAAAGACGAATTCGTGGGGAAAGAGCCCCATCAAATACGGGTCGGCGATGGATTGATGGTTGGAAATGAACAGACACCCCTTTGTGGGGTCGATGCCGGAACGGTTTTCCACGCGGAACCGAATCCACGGCCACGCGAGTCGGACGGTGATGGCGCCGTAATAGTGGATGAGCTGCCTCGTCAGTCGCAGGGCACCCCGGCGCGACAAACACAAAGCGACCGGCGTGCCCAAGAGCAGGGCCGCCAAAATATACACCAGCGAGAAAAGAAGGTAGCTGGTGTAGAAGACCGCGCTTTGCAGCAATCGCATCATTTGGGAAGATGACTTACGGCTGAGGAGCACTCCCCTCGCCTGACTTGGCTTTGCCGATTTCGTTGAGGACGAAATCATACAAGTCGTTCAGGGTGCGGATGGCGCGGGCTTCGTCGCTGTCGCGGAGTGTGATGCCGAATTCCTTTTGCAGTGCGACCATCATTTCCACGATGTCGATGCTGTCCAAGCCAAGGTCTTGGAAAAGGTGGGCTTCCGGGATGAGGCGTTCCGGGGCGACTTCAAATTCCGTTTCAAAAATGGTGGCGATGCGGGTGGCGACTTGCTGTTTTTCCATGGATTTTTGCAGTGGGGTTTTCATGCGTTCAGACCTTGCGGCAGACGAGGGCGGAGTTGATGCCGCCAAAGGCGAAGCTGTTTTTGATGATGGTGGTGAGGGGTTTGGCGAGGGGTTTTGTGACGTGCTGGATGCCGTCGCAGTCGGGCGAGGGATTCTGTAGGTTGAGCGTAGGATAAATGACTCCTTCCTGCATCATCATCAGCGTGGCGATCAGTTCAATGGGGCCGGATGCGCCGAGCGTGTGGCTGAGGTTGCCTTTGAGGCTGCTGACCGGGGCGCGGTCTCCGAAGATTTCCCGGATGGCAGCGGCTTCCTCGGTGTCTCCCTGCGGGGTTCCCGCTGCATGGGCATTGACGTAGTCGATCTGGTCTGGGGCAACACATGCGCTGGCAAGCGCCTGGCGCAGGCACTGCATGAGAGCCGGGCGGTTGGACTGGCTGATGTGGTCGCCGCTGGCGCAGGTGTGGTAGCCGATGACTTCGGCGTAAATTTTCGCGCCGCGCGCGCGGGCGTGATCGTAGTCTTCAAGCAGAAGGATGCCCGATCCTTCCCCGCAGACAATGCCATCGCGGTCGCGGTCGAATGGGCGCGGGGTATCGGAGGGGGAATCGTTGTAGCGGGCGGAGGCGGCAAACATCACGTCGAAGGAACCGGTGACGGAGGGGTGCAACTCTTCCGCGCCTCCGCAGAGGACGGCATCCTGAGTTCCCAAGCGGACCAGATCATACGCCGCCCCTGCCGCCTGGAGACCGGAGGCGCACGCGGCGTTGGTGGCGAGCACCGTGCCGGTGAGACCGAGGCACTGGGCGACGTTCATCGCGGCGGTGTGGGAAACACACTGGAAGAATTTGACGGCATTGAGTTTGCTGATGTCCCGGTCAGGCAGCATGATTTCAAAAGTCTCGTTGAGTGCGATGGGACTGCCGGTGGTAGAGCCGATGATGCAACCGAGGCGACCGGAGGCGAAGTGGGCGAGACCTGCGACGACGTCACCAAAGGCGTCGGCCAGCGCCTGCCGGGCTGCTTCATATCCGTAGAAGCTCATCCGGCTCATCGAACGGCGGTTTTGCCGCGGAATCTCCTTCTCGTTGAGATCTGGCGCTGGCGCGGCGACGAGGCTGTGGAGATTAATGAAATGCTGCCACTGGTTGCGCATGGAGACGGTGGCGCTACGCTGTTGGGCGAGGCCGAGGCGGAGCGCTTCGCAGCCAACGCCCAAGGGGGTGACGGCGCCCATGCCTGTGATAACGACGCGTTTTAACTGCATGCCGGTTGTGGGTAAGAGGAAATGCCGAGAAGGCCGCGGCAGACGACAAAGGCGGACATCATCGCGCCGACGACGCCGGGGAGAATAGCGCTCTGGCCTGCGGCGTAAAGATTGGCCAGGGGAAGTCTGCCAACGAGGTTCACTTGGCAGGCCTTCTGCTTGATGCCGTAAGCGGCTCCGGCGGGGGAGTGAAGCCAGTCGCGGTAGGTTAGAGTGGAGGCGGAATCGAGCAGGCGGAGGCGATCCCGGTATTCGGGATAGGCCATGAAGATCCGCTCAAGGATGCGCGCGGCTCTACGCTCTTTATAGGCTTGGTAATCCGCCGGGCGGCTTCCGGTTTCGGTATTGGACCAGCGGGCTGTTTCCTCCGGGAACGAAGGTTCAAACGCAGTAAGAGTATGGACGATCCGGTCTCGGAGAGTTTCGCGGCTGCGGACAATGACAAGAGCGGAATCCTGCCCGCTGCCGGGCGTAAGGAGCGTGTTCATATCCGACGAGGGGAGAAGGGAGGTGATGGTGAAATCGGTATGATCCTCCGGCAGATCGAGCGTGGCAAAGATCGTGAAAAAGCCGGCTGATTCCTCAAAATCGCTCACACGGTGGACGAACGCCGGGCGGAGCGTTTCGCGCGGTAGCATCTGGAGGATTTCGCGCGGGTGCATGGTCAGCACGGCAGAGCCAAACGCGATTTCCTCGCCGGTGTTAAGATGAACGGTGCGAACGGTTTTTTGGTCTATTTCTCCACAACGGACAATGTGGGTGTTACAGCGAACCTCCACGCCGAGTTCTTTAAAGCGCGCCCGAAATGCCCGGATAAAGGCATCCCCTCCGTTTTTCACGCGGGCCAGAGATTCAAAGAGGCTGTAACAGACCCGGCTGTGCGCTGCAAAGGAGACCTCCTCAGGCTTGGTGCCGTAGCACATGCAAAAGATGCTCAGCAACGCCTTGAGTTCTGTGTTGGCGGTGAGTCCGTCGAGCACGGACTGGAGACTCACGCCATCTTCCGGGCAAAGCGCAGAAGAAAAGCGCTCTCCCTCCTGAAAGATGAGTTCGGCGCTCGATTTGTAAACCTCCGTGAGTTTGTCGAAGTAGCGGTCGATGGCGGTCTTTTCCTCTGGAAAACAACGGCTGAATCGCTCCCTCAGGGGATCAATCCCGCTGGGGAGATCGTAAGCGGCGCCCGTTGGCTCGAAGACGATCCGTTGGGCGCGCTCTTCAGAAAGGAATATGGGGGTGATGGCGTGGCGGATGCCGAGCATCTCCAGCATCTTCGTCAGCAGCCCGTGTTCTCCAAAGCCGCCCGTGAAATGGAAGCCGGTATCAAACGGAATGCCGTCGCGGTGAAAACGAAGCAGGGAGCCGCCCATTGCGGCGGCTTTTTCCAGAAGCAGAACGCTCTTTCCCGTCTCCGCCAAAAGCAGCGCGGAAGTCATGCCGCTGATGCCGCTTCCAGCTACGATGTAATCATAAGTTTTCAAACCCTGTTGTTTGTCTATTTATTAGATGGGCAAATGATCTGCCTAGGAGTGCGTTTACTTATCAGGCAAACCCCCGGCAGGCAATCGGAAACTGCCTTGGCGGGCATCAGGCAATCCCCGCAGTGGCCGGGAAACGATGCCTGCTGACACAGGGTTTTACGCATGCGCCAAAAAGCGGCTACTAGCCGCCAAGATTGGAACAGATGAAGAAGGCGGATACAGGCATTTGCAAGGGGTGCAATTCTGCTTGCGAGAAGGGTTTCGGCGTTTTGCCGCCGGCTATCTGGTGACGTTGCCATGCGTGACGCCGCTGCTGATCGGCTGGGCGCCTCACCAGGTCATCGGGTGTCTGTATATCCTGCACGGACTTCTGTTGGCGCCGATGTTCATTCCCAACGGCTCCGCGTATGGGCCGGTGCAGCGGCGCTTCCAAACGCGGGAAAAAGAGGTCTTTCTGACCCTGGACGACGGCCCGGACCCGGTGGCGACCCCTCGTGTTCTGGAGTTGCTGGCAGGGCACGACGCGAAGGCGTGTTTTTTTGTCATCGGACGAAAGGCGCAGGCATTTCCGGAACTGGTGCGTGCCATCGTGGCGCACGGGCATGAGCTGGGCAATCACACCGCGACCCATCCGGAAAGAGGCTTTTGGGCTCGGATTTGGCGCGGCATAGCGCGGGAGGTGGATGCATGTTCAAAGGCGATCACCGCCGCAGCGCCAACGCCTGTTCGCTGGTTCCGAGCACCGGTGGGGTTCACCAGTCCGTTTGTTTATCCCGTGTTAAGAGAACGGCAATTGCAGGTGATGGGCTGGTCGGTCTGGGCTCGGGACGCTGGGGAGCGGGATAGCATGACGGCGGTCAACCGGGTTTTAAAGGCAGTGCGGCCTGGGGCGGTGATCGTCATGCACCCCGAATGGCGCGCCCCCGACGGGAGTTACCCAGGGCTGGTGTGCCTGGAAAAGGTGCTGGTGGAATTGCAGGGCATGGGGTACCGCTGTGTGCTTCCTCCCACCGAGACATTCGCATGAACATTGTCGATCTGGTTTTTGAGCCCTGCGCCCGTGAGACCGTAGCGTTGGTTTCCGACGGGGTGCCGCTGACGTATGGCGAACTTGCGGAGGCGGTGGAACGCGCCGCCGGGGCGCTTTCGAAAGCGGGCCTGCCGAAGCGCTCGGCGGGATTTGTGCCGCGCGTGGGGCTGGCCTGCCCGAATGGCCCCGCGCATATCATCCTGGCGCTGGCGGTGTTGCGGGCAGGGGCATGCCTGGTGCCGATGCCAGGCGAACTGGCCACACCGGAACGCGAAGCGTTGATCCGCACAGTGGGGGTGCATGCGCTGGTGCTGGCAGACGCGATGCCGTGGCCAGAGCGTCGGGCGCAACGGGAGCGCAAAGTGGAACTGCCAGAGTTGAATGCCACGCTTTTTCTAGAACCGCAGCGCTCCGCGCTGGAGTTGGGCTTCGACGAGGCGGCCTTCGAGGCGCTCGACCCCGCTTTTATCCGGTTTAGCTCCGGCACCACCGGGCAGGCTAAAGGGGTGGTGCTTTCCCACGCTTCCTTGCTGGCGCGGATTGAAACGGGGAACCGGCGTATGGGCATTACGCCGCAAGACAAAGTGGTCTGGATCCTGCCAATGGCACATCATTTCGCGGTATCGATCATGCTCTACCTGCTCAAAGGCGCGACAACGCTCCTTGTGCAAAGTCATCTGGCTGAGGATATGCTTGATGCGGCGCTCCGCCACGGCGGCACGGTGCTCTATGGCGCGCCGTTTCATCACGCGCTTCTGGCGAGGGAACCCTCCGGGCGCCCCTGGCCTACTTTGCGGCTGGCCGTATCCACAGCGGCGGCGTTACCGCTGGCCACTGCCCTGGCTTTTGATGCCCGTTATGGCGTGCCGCTTTCGCAGGGATTCGGGATCATCGAAGTGGGCCTGCCTCTTCTCAATACCGCAACCCCCCGCGAAAAACCCCAGTCCGTAGGGCGTCCGCTCGATGACATCGCCCTGGCATTGCGCGACCCCGATACGGGCGAAGAGGTGCCCGAGGGCGAAGTGGGGGAACTGTTTTTGCAGGCCGAAGGGATGTTGGACGCCTATCTGAACCCTTGGCGCTTGCGCCAGGACGTGCTGCTGGATGGGCGTTGGTTTCGGACGGGGGATATCGCCCGGCGGGATGCGGACGGGTGCGTCCAACTCGTGGGGCGGACGAAATCGGTGATCAATGTCGCGGGAATGAAGTGTTTCCCGGAAGAAGTGGAGGCAGTGCTCCAGACCCATCCCGGCGTGCGTGCCGCCTGCGTTTCCGGCCGCGAACATCCGCACTACGGGGCCGTGCCGGTGGCGGATGTCGTCACGGGTGAACCACAGCCCTCGGTGGCGAGTCTGGCCGAGCATTGCCGCAACGCACTCGCGCGTTACAAGGTCCCAGTAGAGTTCCACTTTGTCCGCGACCTGCCGCGCACCAGCAGTGGAAAAATTCGCCGCCGCTGAATTGCCCATTCCCAGTGTGATAAAGCGTTCCTCGCAAAGAAATTTTAACAACGCCGATCAAATGAACGACGACATTGCACGATTAGAAAAGTTTTATTGTATATTCGAGATGCCCATGCCCCGCAGACGGGGCTCCACGCGGCATGAAAATGGTAAATTTTCGAGTCAGAAGAACGGAAAAGAAGGCGGGAGTGTGCGCTTGTGGGATTCGCTTCCTCCATCTGAGTCCGCCGGGTTCTTGGCCGATCTTTTGCTGATCTCGGACGAGTAGCCGGTGATCGTTAGCCTGTTGCCTCAAAAGTTTTGACACCGAGGAGAGCGGAAGGAAAAGGCAACCCGGCAGGGCCCCGCGCCCCGATCTTGCGCTTTTTTGCCGGGAAGGTAAGTTGTGCTCCCTTTCTCCATGCCCAAGGTTCTCATTAAAACATACGGCTGCCAGATGAACGAGCGCGACTCCGAGCAGGTCGCGCAGATGCTCATCGCGCGCGGCTTTGAGATGACCACGGACGAGAATGCAGCGGACGTGATCCTGCTCAATACGTGCAGCGTGCGGGGTGGAGCAGAGGAAAAAGTCTATCGGCGGCTTGCAAATCTTCGCATTTACAAGCGTGACGGCAAGAAACAGATAATTGCGGTCGGTGGTTGCGTTGCCCAGCAGGAAGGGGAGGAACTCCTCCGAAAACTTCCCTATCTGGATCTGGTAATCGGTACCCACAATCTGCATCTGCTGCCCGATATGGTGCGGGCTGCCGAACGCGGCGAGCGGCGCTCCGAGACCTCATTTATCGATAACGACCAGCGCCTTGACCTCTTTCCGTCAATCAAGGGGGAATCCCGTCTCTCCCGGTTTGTTACGGTTATGCAGGGGTGCGACAATTTCTGTTCGTACTGTATCGTCCCCTATGTGCGTGGCCGTGAAATCAGCCGCCGTTCAACCGATATTCTCTCCGAAGTCAGGCAGCTTGCGGACGAAGGGGTCCGGGAAGTAATTCTGCTCGGCCAGAATGTAAATTCATACGGTCTTAAAACCGGGAATGAACCGACCTTCGCCCAACTGCTTCGTCGGGTTGCCGAAATCGACGGTATAGACCGCATCCGTTTTACCACGTCGCATCCCAAGGATATGTCCGATGAACTGATCGCCTGCTTTGCCGACGTTCCGAAGCTCAGCAGCCAGATTCATCTGCCGGCGCAATCCGGAAGTGATGCCGTGCTGAAGCTGATGGGGCGCGGCTACAGCCGTGCTTCTTATCTGGATAAGGTGCATAAGCTCAAGACGGTCCGCCCGGATATCGTTATTACCGGTGATGTTATTGTCGGTTTTCCCGGCGAGCATGAAGCGGATTTTGAACAGACCCTCTCCCTGATGGAAGAGGTGCGCTATATCGACCTGTTTTCATTTGTCTACTCGGCGCGCCCCGGCACCAAAGCGGCCGATTTGAACGACGACCTGTCCCGGGCGGAAAAACTGGCCCGTCTTGACCGTTTGATGCAACTCCAGCGCCGCCATACCAGTGAAATCAGCCAGAACTATATCGGCAGCGTGATGTCCGTTCTTGTCGAAGGGGAAGGTAAGTTTCCCGGCCAGGTGTCCGGCAAGGCCGATATCGGTCGCATCGTCAACTTTGCCGGCGAGAGTTCCCAGATCGGCACGTTTACCGATGTCAAAATCACCAAAGCCTATCCTAATTCGTTGTTGGGCGAGCTGCTCGCCTAGATTCACGGGGTGTAATTATGTCTAATGAATCAGTTCACAATTCTTTGCCAAGCTCTGTAAGAGTTGAATCGACTGGTGGTTGTGTTATGGGGGGAAGTGCTATAGTCAGTAACTTCCTTAGTACGATTATGGAAGAGGATTTGAAAAGCGGCAAGCACAGTAGTATCGTGACCCGTTTCCCGCCTGAACCGAACGGATATCTGCATATCGGTCACGCCAAGTCTATCTGCATCAACTTTGGCCTGGCTAATTATTTCGGTGGCCGCTGCCATCTCCGTTTCGACGACACCAATCCGGCCAAGGAAGAGCAGGAGTACATTGATTCCATCAAGGAGAGTGTGCGGTGGCTCGGTTTTGACTGGGGAGAACATCTGCATTTTGCTTCTGATAACTTTGAAAAGTTTTACCAGTGGGCGGTATTTCTGATTGAGCAGGGCAAAGCGTACGTCGAGGATCTGAATGTCGAGCAGATCCGGTCCTATCGCGGCACACTGACCGAACCGGGAAAAGAGAGCCCGTATCGCGACCGGTCTGTTGAAGAGAATCTCGATCTGTTCAGTCGTATGCGCGACGGAGAATTTCCGGATGGAACCCGTGTGCTGCGTGCCAGGATCGATATGGCGTCTCCCAATATGAATCTGCGCGATCCGGTTCTCTACCGGATTCTCCATGCGCCGCATCCGCATGTCGGCGATACCTGGAAGATCTACCCCATGTACGATTTTGCCCACGGTCAGACCGATGCCATCGAAGGGATCACCCATTCGATCTGCACTCTGGAGTTTGAATCCCACAAGCCGCTCTATGAATGGTTTCTGGATAATTTGCCGGTTCCGGCCAGGCCGCGTCAATACGAATTTGCCCGGTTGAATCTGACGTATACGGTGATGAGCAAGCGGAAGTTGCAGGAGCTGGTACAGCTCGGCATTGTCAGTGGCTGGGACGACCCGCGAATGCCGACTATTGCCGGAATCAAACGGCGCGGCTACACACCGGCGTCGGTGCGGGCTTTTTGCGAACAGATCGGTGTCGGACGGAGCGATTCATGGATCGATGTCTCGATTTTGGAAGAGTGCGTTCGCGCCGACCTGAATGAATCGGCGCCGCGGGTTATGGGGGTGCTGCGTCCGCTCAAGCTGGTCATTGATAATTATCCGGTCGATCTGGTTGAAGAGCACATGGCGGCCAATCATCCTCAAAAACCGGAAATGGGGAGCCGCACGGTTCATTTTTCCCGTGAAATATGGATTGATGCCGATGATTTCATGGAAGTGCCGAGCAAGGGCTTCCATCGCCTGACCGTTGGCGGTGAGGTTAAGCTGCGCTCCAGCTATATCGTAAAATGTACCGGCGTAGTAAAGGATGAACAGGGCTCTCTACTGGAGCTGCATGGCGAGTACGATCCTGCATCGCGCGAGGGGATTCATACAGCTGACGGTCGCAAGGTGAAAGGGGTGATTCACTGGGTTTCCGTTGCGCATGCCGTGACCGCCGAAGTTCGTCTGTTCGACCGGCTTTTCAGCGACCCGAATCCGGACCGGGGGGGGGCTGACTACAAGCAGTTTCTGAATCCCTGTTCGGTAGAAATTCTGCCCGACTGCAAGCTTGAAGCACGCCTGGCCAATGCGGATATTGAAACCCGCTACCAGTTTGAACGCATGGGCTATTTCCGGCAGGATCCGGCGGATTCGCACCAAGAGAAGCTTGTTTTCAACAGGATAGTGACCTTGCGGGATGTCTGGGCTAAGAAGTAATATATGAAGGATAGGTGTTTAACTATATGAAAAAAGAGAACTTTAAATCTGGATTTGTTTCCATTATCGGTCGTCCGAATGTCGGCAAATCAACACTCCTGAACTGCATAATCGGCGAGAAGATTGTCATCACATCAGATAAGCCGCAGACGACCCGCAACCGGATTCAGGGGATTCATAACATACCCGGCGGCCAGATCGTGTTCATCGATACCCCCGGTATCCACACCGGACGGTCCCGGTTGAACAAAAGCATGGTGGATGTGGCGCGTTCGGCCATCAGCGGGGTTGATCTCCTGATGCTGGTCGTCGAAGCGACTACCGCCGCCGATGCCGCCTTTGTCCAGGACGTCCTTAAAAAAGTGACCATTCCGACCGTGCTGGTTATCAACAAGATCGACCTGCTTGCCGACAAGAATCAGGTGCTGAAGAAAATTGCCGATTGGGCGGCGCTTTTTCCGTTTCGGGAGATTGTGCCGATTTCGGCTGGCCGCAATGACGGTGTAGAGCATCTGGTTTCTGTCGTCAGCGGGTATCTTCCCGAAGGTCCGGCCATGTTTCCTGATGATATTCTGACCGACATGCCGGAAAAATTTATCGTTGCGGAAATGATCCGTGAAAAAGTATTCCGTCTGACACGCGACGAGGTGCCGTATTCGACGGCGGTCGTAGTGGAGAGCTTTATCGAGCGTGAGAACGGCGTAATTGCCATCTCCGCTGCCATCATGCTGGAACGGGACACCCAGAAAGGAATTATCATCGGCACGAAGGGCGACATGCTCAAAAAAATCGGTACACAGGCCCGCCAGGATATCGAGCGATTGCTTGATACCAGGGTCTATCTGGAACTATTTGTCAAAGTAGTTGAAAACTGGAGCGAACGACCGTCAAAATTGCGGGAGCTGGGATACGAATAACCGGTAATCATCCTGGTTGCAAATGCCGCTGAACGGGAAAACAGTGCCGGGTTAGCGGCTTTTTTATTATTGTTGACACCGTTTTATGTATCCCCTTGACCATACAGCATACATCATATATCATACCTATGGAGGTGTGATATGAAGCGGACTACTATTTTTGCCGATGATCATCTGCTTGATGAGGTGAAGCACTTGGCAAAAGCTCAGAAGAGCAGCGTTGCAACAATAGTTAGAGAGGCCCTGGTAAGTTACCTTGCCGCGCATAAGCCGAAACAGGCCACGAACCTGGCGTTTATTGCCATTGGTGAAAGTGGTGAGTCGGATATTGCGGAACGCCACGAGGAGCTTTTGTGGCAAAAATAATTTCAATAGCTCCTGTTCTGGTTGATACCGGTATCATCTATGCCCTTGCCGACCGTTCCGATGCCTGGCATGTCCGGGCTCGCGACTTTGTGGAAAATTTCACAGGCACGCTGATTGTGCCTGCCACAGTTATTCCGGAAGCTTGCTATCTCTTGCAGGCACATCTTTCGCTCCAGGCTGAAACCGCTTTTGTCAATTCGATAATCAACCGGGCTTTGAGGCTTGAACAGGTTGATGAAGATGATTTGAGCCGTGCTGTTGCCCTAATGGATGCATATCCCGATCTCAAGATTGGCCTTGTCGACGCATCGGTTGTCGCAGTGGCGGAGCGTCTTAATATCTCCGCAATTATGACGACTGATCGCCGTCATTTCTCGGTCATACGCCCTCAAAATTGTGCGGCATTTACATTGCTGCCGTAAAGTCAGGAACCTTAATGAAACCTTTAGTAGCCATTGTCGGCCGTCCCAATGTAGGTAAATCAACGCTTTTCAATCGACTCCTCGGCCATCGCCGCGCAATTGTCGACGACACTCCCGGGGTTACGCGTGATCGCAACTACGCGAACATAACCCGTTTTGAAAAACCCTTCATTCTTATCGATACCGGTGGATTCGAGCCGGTAACCGAAGACCGTCTGCTGCAGCAGATGCGCGAACAATCACGGCTGGCAATCGAGGAGGCGGATGTCATCATTTTCATGATGGATGCCAGAAGCGGCCTTACTCCGGCTGACATCGAAGTTGCCGGTATGCTGCGGCGCGTTAAAAAACCGATTTTTTTCGTAGTCAACAAAGTCGATGGCGAAAAGCTGGAGAATGAGTCGGCAGAGTTCTATTCCCTCGGTATTGGTGAGTTATATACCATTTCGGCGGAACACAATCGCGGGGTTATCGACCTGGTTGAAAACATCATGGAAGTTTTTCCGCCGGTCGATGCCGCCGATCCGGAAGAGAATGTCACCCGTATCGCCGTGGTGGGGCGCCCCAACGTCGGCAAGTCATCTCTGGTTAACCGGCTGCTCGGCTTTGAACGGGTTGTGGCGAATCCGACCGCCGGCACAACCCGTGATTCGATTGATACCCCTTTCACCTGTAACCAGAAACCGTACGTCCTGATCGATACCGCCGGTATACGCCGCAAGGGCAAGACGACCGAAAAACTTGAAAAGTATAGCGTATGCGACGCGTTACGCAGTATTGAACGGGCCGACGTGGTGCTGATGGTGATTAATGCCGAAGAGGGGGTTACCGAACAGGATGAGCGCATTGCCGGGTATATTCATGAAGCCGGGAAGGGGTGCGTGTTTGTCATCAACAAGTGGGATCTGCTTGAAAAGGACAATACCACTCTCGGCATTTATATTGCCAAGATCAGGGATGGCTTCAAATATCTTGCCTATGCGCCGATTGTCTGCGTTTCCGCCAAAAGCGGGCAACGTACCGGAAAAATTATCGCCACCGTTGATGAAGTAATGGAGCAGTATTGCCGTCGCGTGACCACATCGGAGCTGGTGCACGTGTTTACCGACGCCATCGAATCGCACCATGCCCCCTTGTCTCACGGGCGGCGGGTGAAATTCTATTTTGCCACCCAGGTTGCAACCAGGCCGCCGGCCTTTGTAATCTTCACCAATCAGCCCGACAACATCCACTATTCCTATGAACGCTATCTGATCAATAAATTTCGTGAAGCATTCGGTTTTGACGGGGTTCCCTTGCGTCTGATGTTCCGTGGAAGGGAAAAATCCGACCCGTCACGCAAGGGATGACCGTACACATTTCACACAATTGTCGTTCCCTTTAAAGGCTTTACTTGAGATCACGGTTGCGATATATTTCGCCAGATTTTATCCCCGCTTACAGAATCGAAACAGCAGGTATCCGCTGATACTCTGCATACAGGTTGTATCTCATGAGTCTGGTCGGTAACCTTGAAGAACTCGGACTTGGCGATATTTTGCAAATCGTCAGTCTCAGCAGAAAAACCGGTATTCTTACTCTTAGCAGCAAGGGAAAGACGGGTACGGTTTTTTTTCGCCAGGGGCAGGTAGTCAGAGCAGCGTCATCTACGTTCCAGTCGAGTCTTGGAAAGGTGCTGATTCAAAAAGGGATCATTGATCAGGCCGTGCTGCAAAAGGCACTTGCTCTCCAGGAACTGAACGCGTTTTCCGAGCTTCTGGGAGTAATACTTGTGAATACCTTCGGTGTTTCACAAGTGATTATAGAGGATGTGGTACGGGAACAGATTGAAAATGTCGTGTTTTCGCTGTTTGCCTGGACAGACGGTACCTTCAATTTTAAAGTTCAGAATACGATTGAAGCGGTTGACGGTACAAAAATGGATCCGCTGCAGTTCATGCTGGACCAGGGACTGAATCCGCAGTTTCTGGCCATGGAAGGGACCAGGATTCTCGATGAGAAGCGTCACGCGGTTGCCATGGGGGGAGGCGGTGATTACCCGGCTGATGATGAAATGGATTTTGCGTTTGATCTGATAGATGACTCGGATGTTCCGGTAGCGTCTTCGCCCGGAGTTCAACAATCGCTTGTTGTCGTTGACGATGATGGCCCGACAGTGGCGGCGATTGCCGCAGGGTTAACGGAAATGGGGTTTGTCGTTCATGCCTTGACCCGTAGTGAAGATGCGCTGATCAAGATTGATACCCTGTACCGCTGCGGTGAGCACCCTGCCGTTCTGGTTGACCTGATTATGCCGAAAATGGATGGATCAGGCGTGCTGGGGGGGATTGAGCTCCTTGAACTGCTGCATAACAACTTTAAAGATCTGCTACTGATCGCCATGGCCGACTATCATCACGCGGAAGCCGGTAAAAAGGTTCGTGAACTCGGATGTCCGCTTATCATCAAGCCGCGCCGGGTCGAAATAGATTCCCCCGTTATGAGTAGTTTTCTAACCAGGGTGACGGCGGAAATCGGCAATGATTCCGACCATAGCATTTTAGGGGAGTGGCAGGATCGCTTCAATCTTGGTGATGAACTTCGAATTGAACTGGGGGAGGATAGCGATATTCCTCCTGTCATCGAATCTTCCCAGCAGCCTGGCGGTTTTTCCCTGCTGAGGGGGATGCTCGAAGAACTGAATAACCCGGATCTGCAGGGTGGCGGCGTTTTGTTGCTGGTACTTCGTTTCGCATCCGAATTCGTCAACAGAGCTATCGTTTTTACCATTACAGACCAGATTATTTCAGGCTTCGGGCAATTCGGCATCACCGGCGGTGCTGTCAGCGGAGATGAGTGTGTACGGTCTATTCATTTATCGAGGGAATCCGTTTCACTGTTCACCAAGCCTCTTCAAACCGGTCAACCATGTACGTTTTCACCAGCTGTAACGCCGGTGGATGCGCACTTTTTCGAACAATTGGGCGGCGGCGTTCCTGCCGAAGTTTTTGTCGGCCCATTGGTCAGCCGGTCACGGGTTGTCGGGTTTCTGTACGGTGACAACTGTCCCGATACGCGGCCGATTGGCGATATCGAACCACTGGCTATTTTTCTTGCCCAGGCGGGAATATCAATAGAAAAGTCATTATTAGAACGTCAGCTGAATGAGAGGGCCATCCCGTGATATGTACCAAGACTATTTTAATTGTTGATGACTCGGCGAGCATGCGTGCCATGTTGAGAGCAATCGTCGATGCACTCGGAGACTATCTGATTGTTGAGGCTACCAGCGGTTTTGAGGCTCTGCGACTATTGCCCCGCGATCATGTTGACCTGATTCTGACCGATATTAATATGCCTGATATCAACGGACTCGAATTGATCAGTTATCTCCGTGCCAATCCGAATTACAAAGATATTCCCGTTTTCATCATTTCCACGGAAGGGAGTGCGAAGGATATTGAAAAAGGGAAGCAACTCGGAGCCGACGAATACGTTGTCAAGCCCTTCGAGCCGGCAGCGCTCCAGCAATTGATTAATTCATACTTGAAAAAATGAGCGAGCAGAACAGTACACATACGAAAGCCACTCAGGACTTTCTTGCGGAAGCGGAAGAGATTGTCGAACAGCTCGGCTCGGAGCTGGCGGATCTCTCCGATATGGCGGAGAGTGGTGAATTGAATCCGGATGTTCTGAACTCAATTTTTCGTGGCGCCCATTCCCTGAAAGGGTTGGCCGGCATGTTCAACTTTCGTGGTGTTGCCGAACTTGCCCATAATATGGAAAATCTGCTCGACTGGTTGAGACTCGGAAAATTAAATATTACCCAGCACCTTATGGCCGTTCTGTTCGATGCTTATGAGTTGCTGAATACCCTTGTCAGAGTTTTGACTTCAGGCGATGAAACCAGCATGGCAAAGGAAATTGCCGCCTGCGTCACCAAAATAAATGCGTGTCTTGCCCCGCCGGAACAGCAGGGAAGCGTGTCCCCTCTGGAAACCCTTGGCTTGCCCGCTCATGTTCTTAACGCTTTGACGGAATACGAAGAATATCGTCTGAAGGACAATTTGGCCAAAGGACGAAATATATTCAATATCCATGCATCATTCAGCCTGATCACGTTTGATACCGAACTGTCAGCCATCACGGAGATATTGAAGGGGTGTGGAGAGGTTATCAGCACCTTGCCGAGTGTCGGAATAAACATCGAAACCAATATCGATTTCGAACTCCTGTTTGGCTCCAAATGTTCACTTGATGAGCTGGAAGCAGCTGTTGGCCGTGACAGCTTCATGGTCACGCAGTTCAGTTCAAACAGCGTGCGGGATGAACCGGTCGTTTCTCCCAAGCATGTTCCCGCTGACGTTGTAAACGCTCACGTTGATGCCGGAGGGGTGTCGACAGTATCACCCTCGGTCACACCGCAATCGCCAGGCGACTCCCCGTTACTTCCATCGCCCCCGTTATCCGACGATGCCGTTCTCACTGCCAAGAGTATGAGCCGGACTGTTCGGGTTGATATTGGAAAACTTGACGAACTGATGAATATCGTCGGTGAACTTGTTCTTGCTAATTCTACCATTGCCGGCGTTACCACCAAGATGCGCAACGAAGGTTTTTCGCATTTGGCAATCGAGCTGGCTAAGGCTGCAAAAGGACTTGAACGCAAACTCTCGGATCTCCAGAAAGGGGTCATGGAGATCCGGATGATACCGATCGGACAATTGTACGAAAAAATGTCGAGAATTGTTCGAAAAATATCCCGCGAACAGGGTAAGCGGGTTGAACTCAAATTTTTTGGGGCCGATACCGAGCTGGATAAATTGATCGTCGAGGACATATCGGATCCGATGATGCATATTATCCGCAATGCCATAGATCACGGTATCGAGTCCCGTGATGTGCGTACTGCGCAGGGTAAGAATGAAAAAGGGACGATCCGGATTTCCTCGTATCAAAAAGGCAATCATGTCGTTATCGAAATCGAAGATGACGGCAGCGGCATTGATGTTGAGAAGGTCAAACAGAAGGCGCTGCACAAAGGGTTGGTGAGCGATATCGGTACGGTTTCCGATCGTGAAGCAATCGAATTTATTTTTCTGCCCGGTTTTTCAACCAATGAAACCGTCAGCGAAGTTTCCGGACGAGGTGTCGGCATGGATGTTGTCAAAAACAACATCTCGGCGGTTTCCGGAATGGTGGATGTGGAAACACGGAAAGGGGAGGGAAGCCGCTTCATCATCACCCTGCCGATCACGCTCGCTATTATCAAGGCGCTGATTATACGCTGCAGCGGCAGAACCTATGCTTTGCCGATCACCTCTGTCCTTGAAACACTGTTAATGACCGGCAGGGATATCATGACGGTGGAACGAAAAGAGTTCGTACAGCTCCGTGAATCGACGTTGCCTCTGCTACGGCTTGAGCACTATTTTGACATTTGTCGCAGTGACGAGCCTCCAAAAGAATTTTACGTCGTTGTCGTCGGTGTTGCGGAAAAGCGTCTCGGAATTGCGGTTGACGACCTTATCGGACAGCAGGATATTGTCATCAAGCCGCTCGGCGAATCATTCAAACGGTTCCGTGGCGTTTCGGGAGCCGCAGACCTTGGAGACCAACGCACGATTCTTGTTCTGGATATTGGCGGAATTATCAACGAAACAATGCGTTCGGGGAGCTGATATACATGTATAAACGCTATTTCGGCTTTAAGGAGAAACCGTTCAGCAAGACCCCCGATCCCCGGTTTCTGTTTTTGAGCCGCGGCCACGAAGAGGCGCTCGCCCGCCTTGAATTTGTTGTTGAAGAGCGCGAACTTGCCGTGTTGACCGGAGAAATCGGGTGCGGAAAAACGACCTTGTCACGGGCTTTGATGGATCGTCTCGGTTCCCGGTTCCGTTTTTGCTACATTATCAATCCCCGCTTGAATGCGATTGAATTCCTGCGCACGATTGCCAGGATTCTTGATGTAGAACAACCGGCCGATGCCAAGGATATCCTGATCGATCAAATCCATACCGCCGTATATGCTCTGAATCTGCGCGATATTTGTCCGGTTCTGGTTGTTGATGAAGCCCAGATGATTACGGACGCTGAAGTATTCGATGAAATCAGGCTTCTGACCAACTTCCAACTTGATGATCGCAATCTGCTCGGTGTAGTCATTATGGGACAGCCGGAATTACGTCTGTTGATGTCATCCAGCCGTTTCGAACCGCTCCGGCAGCGGATTTCCCTTCAATATCACCTGAAACCATTGTCGCTGGATGAGGTTATGGAGTACCTCGATTTCCGGATCGAGGCTGCCGGAGGCACTCCCGGTTTATTTACTCCGGATGCGGTACAGCGTATTCATGAACTGAGCGGCGGGGTTCCGCGCAAAATCAATTCCATGGCAACCAACGCTCTGCTGGTTGCGTACGGATGCGATGCCGCCTTGATTGATTCGGCCATAATCAACGAAATTAAAGATGAATTGATGTTGTAGGCGGACAGCTATGGATCTCGCAAAAATAAGAAGAAAGTCTCTACAAGCGGTTGATGAGCCGGGAAATATGCACGCTCCGGTTCCGCATCCATTGCCCGCGCTGGTAAAGACCCTGCTCGAAACCGTTCCGGTCGCTCCCGTTACTGCCGAAGTGGATTGTTTTCAAAAGGACTCATTAGTCGCCCCGGTTACATCGCTGCCGGCCACACCGCCAATAATCGCTGCCAGACTCCCTGAATTGAGTGTGGTTGCACGCACACCGCTTGAAGCAATTCTGGCCGGGAGAACTGCTGCAGGATGTGACGATGCGTCGGTTCTTGCCGATGACGGCACCGGTGACGTTGTTGCCGAATCGCGTCTGGAGTTTCTCTGCTTTCGGGTTTCTGATGAGATCTATGGTGTAAATATCATGGATATAAAAGAAATCATTAAACCGCGAGAAGTGACGGAGGTTCCGCGCGCTCCGGTTTTTGTTTCAGGTATTCTTTCATTGCGCGGTACGATAATTCCGATTATCGATATGCGCATTCGCTTGGGGCTTGTTCGGGAAGCTCCCACCGGAAAAGAGCGCATTGTTGTCATAAAAAACAATGGCTCTTTCAGCGGTCTCATGGTTGATGAGGTTATTCAGGTTGTACAGGTGCCTCCGGATGCCGTCGAAGCGGCTCCTGCCGTTCTGGACGGGATTGACCGGGACTTTGTCAGCGGACTTGGGCGTTCCGAAGGGCGAATCATGATAATTCTTAATCTGGAAAAAATTGCTGACATCAACCTGTACTGAATCGGTTGCAGCATGCAGGTAAATTTACGGATCCGGTGAATAGCATGGCAGATGAGATAACTCATATCCAGTTGGCCTGTTTCAGTCTCGGAGACAAGCTGTTTGCCGTTGATATAATGAGAATTCGTGAGATTATTGTTCCGCAGAAGCTGTCACCGCTGCCATCTCCATCCGATCTTCTGGAAGGAGTTATTAATCTTCGCGGGACGGTTATTCCGGTTATGAACATGCGGAAAAAATTCAGGATGTCCGACTTGAAAGATGCTCCCGCCGGCAAACTGCTGATAGTATCGCTGGTCAGGCAATCTCTGGCTCTTGTCGTCGATGATGTCATGGAGGTTGTTTCCGTGCCGGTTGCGGATATCAAGCCTCCGATCCAGATCGCATCGGGAGTTGGTATGGAATTTATACTGGGAGTCTGTCTATCGAACAGCCGTGTTTTTATGGTGTTGGACATTGATGCACTCCTTTGTCCATAGCGGTCATAACGTACTATCAGGAACTTTTGTATATCGGGAGTAGTCAGGAAATGAATCTTCATGAAATGCGCTGCGCGCTTCAATCCGCAGATGAAGAAATACGCAGATCTGCTTTAAGTTCGTTGGATTCTGTTGCATACGCTGACGCACAAGCCATCATATTCGCTGCAATGGGCGACGAAAGCTGGCGGGTACGCAAAGAGGCGGTAGAGTGTTATGTCCGCTCCACGCCTGAGCTCCGTTGCGTCGAACAATTGTTGAATCTTCTCCGCAATGAGGAGAATGCCGGGTTACGGAACTCGGCGGCGGAAGCTGTTATCCGGCTTGGATCGGCGTCCGTTTTGCCGCTGCTGAAAATGGCGCAGGATCGGGATGCCGATGTACGGAAATTTGTCATTGATGTCATGGGAGCCATTGGTGATCAGGTTTTTGTGCCGGCACTATTGTTGGCCTTGAACGACCCCGAGGTCAATGTTGCCTCGGCCGCTGCCGAACAATTGGGTGCATTGGGCGATGCAAATACCGCAGAGAACCTGATGCAGGCCATTCTTGCACGAAATGAAGTACTGTTTCGCTTCAGTGCATTACGGGCGCTGGGAATTCTGGCAAAACCCGTAGCAGTCCCGGAAGCTCTGATACAACTTGCAGAGCAGGATATACTCAGAAAAGCTGTTTTTGAATGTTTGGGTACTATTTGCGATGGAAGTTCCTTTGGCCTGTTGCTGGACGGTTTTTCCTGCCATCAGAAGAACAGCCGGGCCGCTGCGGTCAAGTCATTGTACAAAATCTACCGGCGAACTTCGGCTGCGTCTCAGGAACGGATCCGGGAGGCACTTCTATCGCTTGAGGGAAACGGTATGATTGCCGGGTTGCTGGAGTTGTATGACAATCGGGATGGAGAATTGACGGAAGCGCTGCTCTGGATCAGTGTTATCATCAGGGATGCCCGTTTTATTCCGTTGCTGATTGCAGCATATTCCGAAGAACGCACTGCCGATGCCTCTCTTGCAGCGCTGAAAAGTTTTGGTCATGAGGCATTGCATGAAATTATCGTACGTTATTCGAGCCTGGATGAATGTGGACGAAGCGGTCTCTGCATCCTGATTGCCGAGTGTGGTTACTCCGGTTTTGACCATGTTATTCAGGAAGGGCTGCATGATTCATCCGGGCAGGTTCGTATCGCCGCGGCAAGAGCAGTTGGCACGCTTGGCCTGATCACATTGATACCGGACCTTGTTTCGTTGATTGACGACGGAGAAACCCAGGTAATTGCCGCAGCCGTTGACAGTCTGCAGTCACTCAACATAATCGGACGACCGGCAATCCTGGCGGAAGTTGTTCGTTTTTGCTCCTCAAGCGTTTCGCAGCACCGAAAAGCTGCTGCGCTTTTGCTGGCATCACTCAGGGAACGCGAGCGTCTGCTGCTGTTGATAAAGGATGAAGATCCCCAGGTCCGCAGGGCAGCCGTTTCCGCAGTCGGGATCAACCGGATTGAGGCCGCCGGTCCGCCGCTTGTCCTGGCACTTGCCGATGAAGATCCCGACGTACGTATCGCCGTTGCCGACGCTCTTGGAAACGTTCAGGACGTGACGACACTCGACGCACTTGAACTTGCTCTGGATGATGACGATGTCTGGGTACAGTCTGCTATTTTAAAAGCGGTTGCCAGGATAGACCCGGTTCGGGCGAGGTTGATCATCAAAAATATTCATACGAACATTGACGGGCTGCTGATGATTACCAGTTTGAAGATACTTGAGGAAACTGGCGGTTCCGAAGCCGAGGCAATCATTCGGCATGCACTTCAAAACAGTGATCAGGATATTGTCCGCCAGGCAGCCAAGTCGCTGGAGCATATTATCGAAACACATTCACGTTAGGTCGTCATGACGTTCTCTTTTACCACACAATCGATCTCCATGTCCGTCGATGAATTTCTGCTTCTGCGGGATTGTATCTATGGACATTGCGGAATGTATTTTGACGAAGAGTCAAAATACATTCTTGAAAAGCGCCTCTATCATCGCTTGTTAGACCTGAATCTTCCTTCTTTTTACGACTACTACTATTACTTAAAGTATAACCGTAACAAAGAACAGGAACTCATGGATATAATGGATGTTCTTACAACCAATGAAACGTATTTTTTTCGAGAGTCGTTTCAACTGAAAGCATTTACCGACGAGATAATTCCTGAGTTGATTAAAAGTAAAGCCGCACGGGGAAACCGCTCTTTAAGGATTTGGAGTGCCGGTTGCTCGACCGGAGAAGAACCGTATACCATTGCGATGCTGTTAAGCACCATTCCTGAACTTTCGGGATGGAACATTGAAATAATCGGTACCGATATCAGTCAAAAAGTACTCCAGCATGCCCGTCGTGCCGTATATGGCAAATCATCCTTTCGAGCGACGGAAGAACAGGATCAGCGGAGATTTTTTCATCAACAGGATAACGGATATAAAGTTAATGACTCCATCCGGGAGCTGGTTACCATCAGCCATCTGAATCTCTTTGACTCACACCGCCTGACCATGCTCGGCACGTTTGACCTGATTTTTTGTCGTAATGTTATTATTTATTTTGATCAGGCAGCCAAAAAACGTGTTATCACATCATTTCATTCCATGCTGTATGATGGAGGTTTTCTTCTGCTCGGGCACTCTGAATCTCTTATGAATATCACGACATCATTTACGCTTCGTCACTTCAAGAACGACATGATCTATCAAAAACCGAATCGTTTTCCGCTGGGAGGCGCCCTGTGAAAAAGATCAGGATTGTTGTCGTTGACGATTCGGCTTTTAGCCGTCGCACTATCACCCGGATGCTCGAAGGACTTGATTCAGTTGAAGTCGTGGGATATGCAATTGACGGTGAAGAGGGCATTCAAAGAGTCATTGCTCTGAAACCCGATCTGGTTACCCTGGATCTTGAAATGCCAAAGATGGATGGCTTTACGCTGCTGAGAATCCTGACCACCCGTTTTTCTCTGCCGGTGATTGTTATCAGCGCCCTTAGTGATGCCGACAAAGTCTTTAAAGCGCTTGAGTTGGGTGCCCTCGATTTTGTGGCAAAGCCCTCCAGCACCGCTTCAGTGGAACTGCTTACCATTAAAGAAGACCTTCAGAAAAAGGTGTTGCAGGTTCTTGCCCTCAAGCCGGGAAGTCGTGTCCGCTCATTATCCGGAGCCGAGGTTCCGGAATGGAAATCATTGGTTCCGGAACCGGCGGGGAAGGCAGGGATTGGAATACAGTATGCCCTTGATCTTGTCGCAATTGGCACTTCAACCGGCGGACCACCGGCTCTGCAGCAGATACTTTCGGCTTTTGATCAGAAATACCCGTTTGCAGTCGTTGTCTCCCAGCATATGCCGGCCGGTTTTACCAGGGCCTTTGCGGACCGGCTCAATCGTACCTCCGTTTTTGATGTGAAGGAGGCTGAGGATGGCGACCTTGTCCTTCCCGGTACTGTTCTGATCGCACCTGGGGGGAGTAATATGGTTTTTGAGGTATGCGGTGGCCAGGTAACGGCGCGTATTATTGAACCTTCCGAATCAGATCGCTATGTCCCCTCGGTTGATGTTATGCTTGAGTCATGTGCCGGTATTTACCGTAAGCGGGTAGCGGCTGTTATCCTGACCGGTATGGGTAACGACGGCAGCAAGGGGATTCGGACAATAAAGGAATATGGCGGTAGTGTCATAGCTGAATCGGAGGAAACCGCTGTTGTATATGGCATGCCGCGTGAAGCGGTCGCGACCGGTGTTGTCGACCGCTGCGTTCCGTTGAACAGAGTTGCATCGGAAATCATCCATATGGGCGGTTTTTTTGATAAATAAGAATTATTTACCGTACGAAAGGAACATAACGTGGAACAGAAGTATACACCGAAAGAAATAGAGCAAAAATGGCAGTCCATCTGGGAAAACGAGAAAACGTTCAAGGCTGTCGAACAGAAAGATAAACAGAAATATTATCTCCTGGAGATGTTCCCCTATCCATCCGGACGCATCCATATGGGGCACGTCCGTAATTATTCTATCGGCGATGTTATCGGCAGGTTCAAACGAATGCGCGGATTCAATGTCATGCATCCGATGGGGTGGGATGCTTTTGGTATGCCGGCGGAAAATGCTGCTATACAGAACAAGAGTCATCCCGCAATCTGGACGCACGAAAATATAGCGTACATGCGGAACCAGATCAAGAAGATGGGGTTCTCCTATGACTGGGATCGTGAGCTGGCCACCTGCGACCTCGCCTATTACCGGTGGGAGCAGAAACTGTTTCTGGAAATGTTTGCCAAAGGGCTGTCCTACAAGAAGACATCTTTTGTCAACTGGTGTCCGAAGTGCGAAACCGTACTTGCCAATGAGCAGGTTGAAGATGGTGGCTGCTGGCGCTGCGACACCGAGGTGAACCTGAAAGAGCTGGATCAGTGGTTCTTTCGGATAACAGATTATGCCGAAGAGCTCCTTGACAACACATTCAAACTTCCCGGCTGGCCGGAACGTGTGCTTGTCATGCAGCGGAACTGGATCGGCAAGAGCTACGGCTGCGAGATCGACTTTCCGCTTGAAAACAGTACGGAATATATCCGCGTTTTTACTACGCGTCAGGACACGGTGTTTGGAGCTACCTTCATGTCGTTGGCGCCCGAACATCCTCGTGCCCTGGAGCTTGCCACACCGGAGCAGAGAGAGGCGGTTGTCGCGTTTATTGATAAAATCAGGAAAACCGACCGTATCAAACGTACTGCGGATGATTTCGAGAAAGAGGGCGTTTTTACCGGGTCGTATTGCAATAACCCTCTGACCGGGGCTCGGATGCCGATTTTCCTGGCAAATTTTGTTTTGATGGATTATGGCACCGGCGCTGTTATGGCGGTTCCTACTCACGATCAGCGCGATTTCGAATTTGCCCAAAAATATGACCTGTCGCTGAAAGTTGTTATTCAACCGGCCGGAATAACGCTTGATCATGCAACCATGTCCGAGGCGTACACCGAAGTCGGGATCATGACAAACTCCGGACAATTTGACGGTCTGATGAGCAGTGACGCTAAAGAGGCAATTGCTGACTTCCTGCAAAGTCAGGGGAAAGGGACCAAGACGGTCAATTTCCGGCTCCGCGACTGGGGGATTTCACGACAACGCTACTGGGGCAACCCAATTCCGGTCATCTACTGCGACAGCTGTGGCGTCGTTCCGGTTCCAGAGAAGGATCTGCCGGTTGTCCTGCCGAAGGATGTCGCGTTCAGCGGAGAGGGGGGAAGTCCGCTGGCACAAATGGACTCCTTTGTAAATTGTTCCTGTCCGTCATGCGGAAAAGCGGCGCGGCGTGAAACCGATACGATGGATACGTTTGTCCAGTCATCCTGGTACTTCCTGCGCTACTGTTGTCCCGACTTCAAAGACGGAATTCTCGATCGTGATTCGGTTGACTACTGGATGTCGGTCGATCAGTATATCGGAGGTATCGAACATGCCGTCCTGCATCTGCTGTACGCCCGCTTCTTTACCAAGGTAATGCGTGATCTGGGGTACATTTCCGCCGATGAACCGTTTGTTAACCTTCTGACGCAGGGTATGGTCATTAAAGACGGCGCCAAAATGAGCAAATCAAAAGGGAATGTTGTTGATCCCGATGCCCTTATTTCAAAATACGGCGCCGATACGGCCCGGCTGTTTTCTCTCTTTGCCGCGCCACCGGAAAAAGATCTGGACTGGAACGACCAGGGAGTGGAAGGTTCTTCCCGTTTTCTGGGGCGTATCTGGAAGCTGGTTCACGACCGGCTTGATATGGTAAGGAGCGCCGTCCCGCTTGATACCGAAGCGCTGACCACCGAAGAACGCACTCTACGCAGGTCCGTTCATAAAACGATTCGTAAGGTGACGGAAGATCTGGATGAGCGGTTTCATTTCAATACGGCGATCGCATCGGTTATGGAGCTCCTTAATATTCTTCAGCCCGCCGATCTTTCAACGCCGCAATTTCCGGCGGTGATGAAAGAAGCTCTGCAGAGCGTTATTTTGCTGATGTCTCCTTTTGTCCCCCATATCACAGAGGAACTCTGGCAGCGGCTGGGTAACCCGCTCTCTTTGACGGTGACAGCCTGGCCTGACTTTGACCCTGCTGCCGTTGTTGATGAAGAACTGTTGATCGTTGTGCAGGTTAATGGGAAATTACGCTCTAAAATAACGGTTGCGGCCGGTACCGGTGAGGATGACGTTAAAGTGCGTGCTTTGGCGGATGAAAAAGTCATACCGTTCATCGAGGGTTTGACGGTGCGCAAGGTCATTTGTGTTCCGGGTAAGCTTGTCAATATCGTGGTGGGGTAGGGGATGACGATTTCGTTATGGATTCGTGGTGTCATGCTGGCACTGCTGCTGAATGCAACTGCGGGGTGCGGGTATCGTCTGACGAACGCGCACTCTACGCTGGCCGGAACGGCACAAAGCATATGGGTACCGTTTTTCAGCAACGAGAGCATCAGCCCGACTGCGCAAACGGTTTTTCGCAGGGCGTTCTATGACGAGTTGCACGCCGTGCGGGGATTGAATCCCTCCGCCAGCGAAGAGGGGGCCGATCTTGTCATGAAGGCGCGGATTGTTTCCTATTCCAGCAAGGTTGTTTCATATACCGCCATAGATAGGGTTCGTGAATACAGTCTCGTCGTTGAAGTCGAGCTTGAAATTTCCCGTAAGGGGCAGACAGCTCCGCTCTGGAAAGGAGTGCTTCACGGTACAAAGCAATATCCTGCCAACGCGGATCTTGCCTTGCAGCAGAACGCCGAAGAACAGGCGCTTGATGCAGCTGCACGCATTATTGCCCGGAAATTTATTACCACGATGGAAGAGTCCTACTGAATGACGCCTCAGGAATTTGAAATATCCCTGAAAAAGGGTATCATACCAACGGTCTGCTTTCTCTATGGCGAAGAACAGTTTCTGGTCGAGCGGGCGGTCCATGCCCTGCTGGAACGGGCGATTGATCCGACGCTGAAGGACTTCAATTTTAATGTTTACTTCGGTAATGAATCCAAGGGAGTGGATATTGTCGATGCCGCCCAGACATTACCGATGTTTTCGGAGCGCCGCGCGGTTCTGGTCAAGCGGGCCGAACAACTTAAAGCTGAATCACTGGATGTGATGCTTCCGTATGTCCAAAACCCTTCGCCCGGCACCTGTCTGTTGCTTACCGGCACAAAGATAGATCAACGAAAAAAGTTTTTTCTGGAATTTAAGAAGCTTGGCGTTCTGGTCGAGTACAAGCGGCTGTACGATAACAAGGTGCCCGGATTCATTCAAAGCGAAGCGCTTGCCCAGGGGAAACCTATTGAAACGGCGGCTGCCGAGTTGCTATCGGCACTGATCGGTAATAATCTTCAGGAACTGAGTTCGCAGATTGAAAAATTGGTGGTGTATGCCGGAACAAAGCAACGCATAACCGTTGACGATGTTCGTACCATGGCCAGCAGCAGCAAGGCCTTTACCGCATTCGAACTGGCGAAATTTCTCGGGCTTCGTGATGTGCCGAATTCGCTCAGAAGTCTGGACGCTCTGTTTCTGAACGGTGAAGATGCGCCGATGATGATTGGCGCACTCACCCGTCACTTTCGGCAATTATGGCGGGTCAGGGAACTGCTGGACAAGAAAATGCCGCCGGCCGATATCGGCAGGGAACTTTCGATAAATTCATTTTTTCTTGGGGAGATTGTTACCCAGGCGCGCAATTTTACGCGAAGGGAATTGAAGAAAATCTTTGACGAATTTTATCGGTGTGATGTCGCTTCAAAAACCGGAGGCCAGCCGTACACACTTCTGCATGGTCTGGCCATGGGGATCTGTACCGGCGGATGGTAGAACCTTTCAGCTTCGATCGGAGATACCGGATTATTAAACGCGAAAAGGGGGCATGCGGTTACGCAGCCCCCATTTATCGATATGGCACTGCTATCAGCCGAGAGTATTAACCAGTTTAGTCAAACGTGAAACGTTGCGGGAAGCGGTTGAACTGTGGATAACGCCTTTTGTGGCAGTGGCATCAATAACCGGAATGGCTATTTTAAGCGCTGCTACTGCGGCATCCTTGTCTTTTGCTTCTACCGCTTCACGAACACGCTTGATATATGTTTTCAGCGTCGATGATACATGACGATTACGTGCGGTTTTCTTTGCACTCTGCTTGATCCTCTTGATTGCCGACTTATGATGAGCCAAACTGCACCTCCAAATATTTTTCTTTTGAGTAAGTAGTGAAATTGAAGCTAGTTGTTTAGCACTAACGATCAGGATGTGTCAAGCGAATTGTAGTTCGATTAAGAGTCTGCAAAGACACGGACCGCGATTACAGGTTTGATCTACTTCTGCATCCATTGCGGGCTTCGGTGTATACCCTTCTTCTGTCATTCAGTGAGCGCAATAGAGCGGAAAGGAGAAATACACAAGACGACACGAGAGGTGTGGTAATATTTTCGTTGACAATAAATGGGAATAGATATACTATATCCATAATGCTTATAGACATAAGCTGTATGGCAGAAGGTAAGGGCATAATCGCTTGTGACAAGCGAACAGATTTTCTCGACTAACTGGTAAACCGGAGGTCAAAGGATGATTCCTTTGACCTCTTTTTTTTCGCATTTCACCACATAGCGTATCAGGTTGACTGGAAAACCAGAGACCGGCTGCTTTTATCTGCGCCGGTCTCTTTTATTACAGGCTTACGGTGTCAGGCTTGGACTGACACACATAACTCAAAAGGAGCTTAACATGTCAGCAAAAAAAGTAAAAACGATTGCCATCTACGGAAAAGGAGGCATCGGTAAATCGACGACCACCTCCAACATCAGTGCCGCATTGGCTGATTCCGGTCTGAAAGTGTTGCAACTGGGGTGCGATCCAAAGAGTGATTCCACAACGACCCTGCGCGGCGGCGGATATATCCCGACTATTCTGGATACTCTGCGTGAAAAGAAAAACGCCAAGGCAGCCGACGTAGTCTTTGAAGGATTTGCCGGAGTATACTGCGTTGAGGCCGGTGGTCCGTCTCCGGGTGTCGGGTGCGCCGGACGCGGCATCATTACCGCAGTGGAACTTTTGAAACAACAGCGCGTGTTTGAAGAGCTTGACCTTGATATCGTTATTTTCGATGTTCTTGGCGATGTCGTCTGCGGCGGTTTCGCAGTGCCGATCCGCGAAGGACTGGCACAGCACGCCTTTACCGTATCTTCATCGGATTTCATGGCGGTCTACGCATCCAACAACCTGTTCAAAGGGATTCAGAAGTACTCCAACACGGGTGGAGCACTGCTGGGGGGGGTCATTGCCAACTCCATGAACTCGAAATACCATCAGGCAATTATTGATGACTTCGTCGAAAATACGCAGACACAGGTTGTTGAGTACATCCCACGCTCCATCACGGTAACCCAGTCTGAATTGCAGGGAAAAACGACTATTCAGGCCTTCCCGGATTCCGATCAGGCCAAGGTGTATCGTAACCTTGCCGACAGAATATACAATCACCACGAATCAAAGGTTCCTACTCCTCTCAACGAACAGGACCTGCGTAACTGGGCAATGAAATGGGCCGACACGCTGATGGCAATCGAAACCGGTGAAGTTCGTAGCGAAGGCGCAAGCATTTAAACCAGGGTGGCGGATTATGAAACTGATAACCACGATTGTTGCAACATTGTTGTTGGGAATATCGATTGCCCTGACCTCGGCTGCGGAACTGAAACTCCGCAAGCCGGGCTCCGGTGACAAGTGTCCGGTCTGCGGCATGTTCGTAGCCAAGTTTCCTGATTTTGCCGCACAGGTTCAGTTCAAGGACGGCAGCACCGCGCATTTTGACGGCACCAGGGATTTGTTCGCGTATTATCAGTCAATATCCCGCTATGCGCCGGGTAAATCCCTGGCGAATGTCACGGCCGTTTTCGTTACCAGTTACTATACGTTGGCACCGATTAACGGACTTACCGCCTGGTATGTGGCCGGGAGCGATGTGTATGGCCCCATGGGGCGGGAATTGATCCCGTTTGCCCGGGAGAGCGAGGCGCAGGAGTTCAAGAAAGATCATAAGGGCACGTCAATTCTTCGTTTTAAAGAGGTCACTCAGGCTATCGTCAAGGGGCTTGATTGAATATGCGGCTCTCGACGGCATATCTCGGTGTGACTGGTCTCCTGTTGATACTCCTGACGGGGCTTGTACTTCATGCCTTTCAGGAGCGAAAGAACGCAGGGCCCCTGTTGTCTCAAATGGCCGGCATGGTAAACCGGCTGAATCTGACCGACCTCTGTCTCTTTACCGAAGCAAGTTACACCCGGCATCTTGCCATGACCGACCTCAATACGCCGTTTCAGGATTCTCCTTTTTCGTTCGAGCATTTTCCGACCGGCGCACTGGTTTTACCGCCGCCTCATTTAGGGAGGAACCGTGGCCGGGTCGATTGAGCGACAGCGACATATCCTGGATTTTACCCTGGCTTCGCTCCTGCGCCGAAAAGGCAAAAACGGCGCGCTGCTCTCGGTCTATACCCTGATCATTTTCATTCTCTCTTCAGTGTTGTTCTTTACTCATGCCCTGCATCGGGAAGCGGAGACGGTGTTGCAGGGAACTCCCGAGATCATTGTCCAGCGTACGCTCACCGGACGCTACCAGACTATTCCGCTTTCCTATGCCGATACCGTCAGGGGGATTCGCGGTGTCGGTTCGGTCGAGCCACGACTCTGGGGGTATCATTACGACGGCAATACGCTGGCCAACTATACCATCGTGGTGCCGGGCGAAAACGCGCCGCCGCACGGCAGTATCGATATCGGCAGCGGCATCGCCAGAGTACGTTCGGCGAACGAAAAAGATATCATGGGATTTACCGGTTTTGACGGCAAGCCGCATGCTTTTTCCATTCGCAGCGTCATTTCGGCTGAATCGCAGCTGGTGTCTACCGATCTGATTCTGATGTCGGAGCATGATTATCGAGCATTTTCCGGTATCCCCGCTAACCATGCCACCGATCTGGTGTTGAAGATCCGTAATCCAAAGGAGTACACCACCATATCCGAAAAGATCGTTCGTCTGCTTCCCGATACGCGCCCCATCGTGCGGAACGAAATTCTGCGCACCTACAACGCGGTGTTCAGTTGGCGTTCCGGACTGGTGCTGGCGATTTTCAGCGCCGCGGCGCTGGCGTTTGCCATTTTTGCCTGGGATAAAGCGAGCGGGCTTTCCGCCGAAGAGCGGCGGGAGATCGGCATCCTTAAAGCGGTAGGATGGGAAACGTCAGACATTCTGTTCATGAAATTCTGGGAGGGTGCCGCAGTCTCTCTGACCGCTTTTCTTCTCGGTGTTGTGCTGGCATATGTGCATGTGTTTTTCACGGCGTCCTGTCTGTTCGCCCCGGTACTCAAAGGATGGTCAACACTCTATCCGGCCTTCAAGCTTGTTCCGGTCATCAGTTTCGGCCAACTGGCCACCACCTTTCTGCTTACCGTGGCGCCGTACGTTGTAATAACCATCCTGCCGTCATGGCGGGCAGCGACCATCGATCCCGATGCGGTGATGCGGTAACGGAGTAGCGGATGATCAGGTCGTGTGACATATCGAAAGTGTTTAATGCCGGTAAACCTAACGAATATAAAGCGCTACGAGGCATCTCCGTGGATATCGCCCTGCAGGAAGTAACTATTCTCAAGGGGCCGAGTGGCTCCGGAAAGACGACTCTTTTGGGAATACTGGGGTGTATGGCGCGTCCCACGACCGGCAGGATTTTTTTTGATGAGCGTGAAATTACCAGTCTCCCCGAGCGGTTTCTGACCGATATTCGTCTCAAGACATTCGGTTTCATCTTCCAGCAGTTTAATCTGATCAAGGGAATTACGGCGCTTGACAATGTCATGGTGCCGGCTTTTCCAACCGGAGAAAAACATGCCTCCCTGAAAAAACGGGCTTTCGAAACTCTGGAGCTGTTCAATATGGGGCACAAGGCCGATGCAAAAACGGAATGGCTATCAGGAGGAGAAGCGCAGCGTGTTGCCATAGCGCGAGCCCTGATCAACCGGCCTTCGATCATCATTGCCGATGAGCCGACCGCCCATCTTGACACCCGGCTTTCCCACGAATTCATGGAGATCATGGCTACGCTCAAATCGGAAGGAAAAACCATAATCCTGGCCAGTCACGATCCGATTGTCTATGACTCCGATCTGGGGGACCGGATTATTGAAATGCGTGACGGCCATGTGATTGAGGACGGTAACCTGGCATGATCCTGCATCCCCAGATTCTGGCCCTGTTCGTCTCATCGCTGCTGATCTGCCTGATGCTGCTCTACTCATCATGGTACGGCATCCGGATTCTTGGCTCTTGGGACATTGCAAGCGGCAGTGAGCTGCAATTGGCGTTGGAGCGGCGCACCTACCTGATTTCGACAATCGTTTCCTGTTTTCTGGTGTTCCAGCTGGCGTCGCTGTTTCTGTTTGTCTCGACCACCGACAGTATCTGTAACCTCTTTGTCGGCGCCATGTGTGCGGTCGGGACTCTGACGGTCAACCATTTCGGCTATCCGGCGCTGCTGCTTAAACTGCTGACGTTTCTGCTGGCCGGACTCTGGCTGCTGCTCAATCATCTGGATAATCAGGGGTACGACTATCCGCTGATCAAAGCCAAATATACACTGCTGCTCTTCATGTCCCCGTTCATTCTGGCGGAAACGGTCATTCAGGCCATCTATTTCAGCGGTCTGAAGCCGGACATCATCACCTCCTGCTGCGGCAGTCTGTTCAGCTCCGCATCACGAAGCATTGCCTCCGAAGTTGTCAATGCTCCGCCCCTGTCGATGCTGGCGCTGTTTTTTGTTTCAGCCGCAGTGACGACACTGTGCGGAATCCGGTTTTCCTGTACGGAGAACGGCGGCGTCCTGTTTGCCGCGGTAAGCGCCTTACACTTCGTGATTTCCCTGGTTGCGGTAGTCTCGGTCATATCGCTCTATATCTACCAGATGCCGTCCCATCATTGCCCCTTCTGCATTTTGCAGAAAGAGTACTACTATATCGGCTACCCGATGTACCTGTCCATTCTGACCGCCGCAATTACTGGTGTCGGGGCAGGGTGGACCGCCCGCTATCGCTCAATCGAAAGCCTGCAGGGTGCCATGCCGGGGATTCGTACGACTTTGATTCGTACGGCGTTACTTTCAATTGCCGTTCTGGTGGCTATTACCAGTTGTTACCTGCTTTTCACCAGCTTTACGCTGCGCTGAACCATACCACGAAAGGAGTTAATAAATAAAATGAGTAATGATACAACAGTTCGTTGCAGTATCGGTGGCTGTTCCTGCTCGTCGTCATCTGCCGAAGAAAAGCCGTTTCATGTCAAATGGCAGGGGGCGCAACGTGATGTTTTAGGCGGCGACATACGGGGACATGTGGATCTCGAACCGCTTGCCGCGCTGGAAAATCTGTACGGCCTCGGTCCTCTCGAAGAGGTTAAGGGGGAGATTACAATTATTGACTCCGCCGCGACCGTTGCCAGGGTCGCTGACGATGGTGGAATTGCCATAACGACCGGTTTCAGTCATCGTGCCTGCTTTCTGGTCTACTCTCAGGTCCAGCGTTGGCAGAAGGTGGTGCTGCCGGAAGAGGTGATTGATGAAAAAACGCTGGAGACCGCGCTGCCTCAATTGGCTGCCGAATACGGGATAGATTCGTCCCTGCCGTTTCCCTTTCTGCTGCGCGGTCAGCCGGACCGTCTGGTATTTCACGTTCTCAACAAAACCGATGGTCTGACGCACTCACCGGAATTGCACGAAAAGGCCAAGATCAAATTCACCCTGGAAGATACGGGGATCGAGGTAATCGGTTTCTATTCATCGGCCCACCGCGGCATCTTTACCCCCGGTCATAGCGCTATTCATATCCATGTGCGGAGCAAAGACGGCCTGGCATCGGGGCATGTTGACACGTTAAGCTTTCCCGGCGGCATTGATCTTTTTTTGCCGTTCGCGTAAAAAAATAGTCTGTGAAAAAATAGTCTTGACAATTCGTTCTACAATATAGTATATATACCTACAGATTTTATAGACTTATTAGTAAGAGCCGGTTTCACACATAACAGCTAACCAGAGAACTGGAGGCCAAGGAATTTTCCTTGGCCTTTTTTTTGGTTTTATTTCACACGACGAGAAGGAGAGTACCCATGGTTTCATTTATTGAAAAACCCCGTTTCACCTGCCCCCTGGGGGGCGCACTGGCAACGGTCAACGCTCTGCCCAAGGCTGTAGCAATCCTGCATTCATCACAAGGGTGCGGCGGCAACTCCAATGGTGCAATTCAAGGTGCAGCCGGCCATCTGGGGAGCGGCTATTGCGGTGGTTCTGCAACGCCTGCCAGCAGTATCAGTGAAAAACAGATTGTTTTCGGCGGAGTTGCCCGTCTGGAAGAACAGTTGAACAGTACGGCAGAGCTGATCAACGCGGAATTATTCGTCATCATAACCGGATGTACTGCAGAAATCATCGGCGATGACGTTGCGTCAGTTGTTCGTGGTTACAACGACGAGGGGGTGGATCGGCCGCCGGTCATCTTTGCATCCGGAGCGGGATTCAAGGGGAATAGTTACTTCGGGTATGATTCCGTTTTGCAGTCCCTGTTTCGTGACTACGTTGTCAAGTCTGACAAGAAAACCAAAGGGAAGGTAAATATCTGGGGTGTTCCACCGTCACTTGACGTTTTCTGGGAAGGTAACCTGCTGGAGCTGCGTCGCGTCCTGGAGGGTATCGGTCTTACGGTAAATACATTTTTTACCAATAAGGATTCACTTGCAGAGCTGAAAGCTTCCGCCAACGCAGAACTGAATATTGTTGTTTCACCGGTAAACGGAGTTGCTGCCGCTGAGGTGTTTAAAGAGGTACATGGTGTAGACCACCTGATCACCGATCTCCCCATTGGAGCAAAAGCTACCGAAGCATTTCTGCGCGCGGTTGCCGGTCGGCTCAAACTCAAAAAAACGCTGGTGGAAAAATTTCTGGCCACGGAAAAAGACAATTACTACCATTTTTTCAACCGCATCAGCGACTCGTACGCAGATATCGATCTGCAGCGGTACGCGGTTGTTGTTGCCGATACGACCTATGCCGTCGCGCTCACCCGGTTTGCTTCCAAGGAACTGGGGTGGCTGCCGAAACTGGTTGCCATTACGGATACGGTGGAAGATTACCAGGAGGCCGATTTGCGATCCCTCTTTGCGCAAGACCTCGCTAATCCGGATGAAACCGTCGTTTTTGAAACCGATACCAGCCAGATGAAAGAGCGGCTCTTTGAGCGCTGGCCAAAGCCGACCGGTGGCAAATATGATCGTCCCTTCAGTCCGGCCTTTGTGATCGGAAGCCGTCTTGATTCAGAATTTGCCGAAAGTATCAAGGCCGGCCATCTGTCAGTCACCTTTCCCATTTCGAACCGATTTGTTCTGAGCCGCGGCTATGCCGGGTATCATGGGGCGCTGCACCTGACGGAAGATATCTTCTCGGTGCTGGTGGCGAAACGGTAACAAGCAAGCTATTTAACCGTCCGAAAGCGGGCGTGACAGGAGGAAAATATGAGCTATCTACACCTTAAAGTACCACCAACACGAGATGAACGGCTGAAACCCTGCGGTGCCTTTGGCGGCACGATAGACGATCTGGTATATGGTCATAAAGAGGGGTGTCTTGGCTCAAACGGCCGTACTTTTGCCCAGGCAACCGGTTGCCAGTTAAACCTTGCCATGGGTATGGCCGCCTCGATACCCAACACGGTTGTCATCTATCATGGTCCGGTTGGATGTGGAGCCGGTTCGCTGGCCATTGCCGGGCTCTCGAAGCAGAATCAGCTTGCGCGAGGAAATATCGATGCAATCGGTCGGGTCTGGATGTCAACAAATCTGAATGAAGTGGATGTTATCACCGGCGGCGAAGAGAAGCTGAAACAGGCTATTCTGGAAGCAGAAGAGCGTTTCCATCCGCACGCGATCTTTATCGGCAATACCTGTGTGCCTGCCATCACCGGCGATGACATAGATAATGTCGCCGGACAACTGCAACCGGATGTTAAAGCAAAGATTATCCCGCTTCATTGCGAAGGTTTTCGCACCCGGTTCGTGGCAACAGCCTACGACATCGTTTATCACGGTATTCTGCGCTACCTGCTGGGGGACGACAAAGCCGACTGGCGACCGGAGAACGAGGAAGAACTGCGCGACTATCAGGAACGGAGCAAGCGAACCGTCAACCTGCTGAACGTTGGTTCAATGGGTTATGTGGATGAGGTGGAACTGGTGCGCCTGTTGAACGCCATCGGTCTTGAAGCAAATGTCTACCCCTGTTTCTCCCCGCCGGACAAATTTGTCAAGGTGCGTGATGCCGCTCTCTCAGTCAGTATCTGTGCCACCCATGACGATTATTTTGTCGAGCATCTGAAAGAACTGTATGACATTCCTTACGTGCTCAACACGATCCCGATCGGTTCAGATAACGTACGGCTCTGGCTGTTGGAAATAGCTGACTTCTTTAACATCCGCGAAAAGGCACTCGAAGTGATCGAAGCTGAAGAAGCGGAACTTCGAGAAGCGCTCAAGCCTTTGCGTAAATTCTTCGAGGGGAAAACTACCTTTGTCAGCACCGGCGAGATCAGAGCGGGCGCGCAGGCCGTCATGCTGGAGCAGGACCTCGGCATGAAGGTGCTTGCCATCCGTACCCATCATTATGACAAGTTTGGCGAAGTCGTCTTCGATCATTTCAAGGGACGTGATGATATAACCATTAACGTGGCTACCGCTCAGCCCTTTGAACAGGCCAATCTGCTTAACCGGCTGAAACCTGATATTTTCCTTGGCCACGCCGGCAGTAACGTCTGGGCGGCCAGACAGGGATTCCCGGTACTGCCGATCTATGGCCCGGTCAACAGCTATATGGGGTACAAGGGGGTTTTCGAAGTTGCCGTCCGCCTGGAACGGATGCTTCAGAATACGAATTACTACAACACGCTGGGTGATACCACGACGCTCCCCTTCAAGGATTTCTGGTATGACGAGGATCCGTATTCCTATATCCAGCAGACACAGGACGCGGCCTGATTCATAATAAGGATTACTACGGAGGGATATCATGAGTTATTTGCATCTTAAAGTACCGCCGACACGAGACGAGCGGCTGAAACCCTGTCACGCCTACGGCGGAAATATGGACGGTCTTATTCACGGCCAGAAGGAAGGGTGTCTGACCTCCAACGGTCGCACCTTTGCTCAATGTACCGGCTGCCAGTTGTTGCTGTCGGCAGTTATGGCAGCTTCAATTCCCAATACCGTCTTGATTTTTCACGCTCCTGTCGGCTGCGGCTCCTGTTTTCTCATGTTTGCCGGTGTCACAAAAGAATATCAGACCACTCGCGGCAACGAAGATTCTGTCGGTATGATCTGGTTATCGACCAACCTGAACGAGATTGATGTCATTACCGGTGGAGAAACAAAGCTGGAGCAGGCCATTATCGAGGCGGAAGAGCGCTTCCATCCCCACGCGATCTTTGTTGCCAATACCTGCGTTCCGGCAATTATCGGCGATGACATTGATAATGTTGCTTCCCGGCTGCGGCCCCAGATAAACGCCAAAATTATTCCGTTATACTGTGAGGGCTTCCGCACACGCTTTGTGGCGACCGCCTATGATATCGTCTACCATGGTATTCTACGCTTCCTGCTCGGTGACGACAAGGTAGACTGGAAGCCTCAGGGTGAGGTTGAACGACGCGAATACGAAGAGCGCTGCAAGCGAACCGTCAATTTGCTCAATGTCGGTTCAATGGGATATGTTGACGAAAAAGAGTTGACACGACTGCTCAATGCCATTGGATTGGAAGTCAATATTTATCCATGCTTTACACCGCCAGAGAAATTTGTCAAAGTGAAGGATGCGGCCCTGTCGGTCAGTATCTGCGCCACCCATGACGACTATTTTGTCGAGCATTTGAAAGAGTTGTATGGTATCCCCTACGTTCTCAACACAATTCCGATCGGGACCGATAACGTGCGGCTCTGGTTGCTGGAGGTTGCCGACTTTTTCGGTATCCGTGAGAAGGCGCTGGGAGTAATCGAAGCGGAGGAAGCGGAACTGCGTGAAGCGCTCAAGCCGTTACGTACATTCTTTGAAGGGAAGACAACCTTTGTCAGCACCGGAGAGATCAGGGCAGGAGCCCAGGCGACAATGCTGGAGCAGGATCTGGGCATGAAGGTGCTTGCCATTCGCACCCATCATTACGACAAGTTCGGCGATGTTGTCTTCGATCATTTCAAGGGGCGTGATGATGTGACCATCAATGTCGCAACTGCTCAGCCGTTTGAACAGGCAAATCTGCTCAATCGTTTGAAGCCGGATATATTCCTTGGTCATACCGGTAGCAATGTCTGGGCAGCGAAACAGGGATATCCGGTTCTGCCTATTTTCGGACCGGTTAACAGCTATATGGGGTATAAAGGGGTCTTTGAGGTTGCTACCCGCCTGGAGCGCCTGCTCCAGAACCCGGAATTTTTCAAGACACTGGGAGAAACCACCACACTCCCCTTTAAGGAACATTGGTATGATGAAGATCCGTATTCCTATATTCAACAGACACTGGATGCGGCGTAATAGAGAGTTATGACCGGTCTGCGCGGGATTGCGAGAGCCCTCCATTCTCGTAACTTTCGCCTGTTTGTTGCCGGTCAGGGGTTTTCACTGGTTGGCACCTGGATGCAGCAGGTTGCCATGAGCTGGCTTGTCTATCGTCTGACCGGTTCAGCCATACTGTTGGGTGTCGTCGGTTTTTCCAATCAGATTCCAAGCCTCTTTTTTACACCATTGGCCGGTGTTCTGGCAGATCGATGGGATCGCAGGCGACTCCTCATTATTACCCAGTGTCTGGCAATGCTCCAGGCAGCCATACTGGCAACAGTTGTAATTGCCGGAGTTGTGCAGGTCTGGCATGTTATACTCCTGAGCGTTGTTCTCGGTATCATCAACGCATTTGATATTCCGATTCGCCAGTCATTTGTGGTACTGATGGTTGACCGGCGGGAGGATCTGGGAAATGCCATTGCCCTTAATGCTTCACTGTTCAATGCTGCCCGCCTGATCGGCCCGTCGATTGCCGGAATAGCCGTTGCCGTCGTGGGTGAAGGGGTTTGCTTTTCGATCAACTCCGTAAGCTTTTTGGCGGTGGTTGCCGCGCTGGCCGCCATGCGCCTTACCCCGCGACCGGAGAGAAATTATCCGCGTCGTGTCTGGCCTGAACTGCGCGAAGGGATAACGTACTCGTTCGGATTCAGCCCGATCAGGAAAATACTGCTGCTGGTGGCTCTGGTCGCCCTGGCCGGGATGTCATATGCGGTCCTCATGCCGGTCTTTGCCCGTGAAATATTGCATGGCGGATCACAGACATTCGGTTTTCTCATGTCGTCGGCCGGGAGCGGCGCGTTTTTAAGCACCCTGTTCCTGGCATCACGCCGGTCGGTGCTTGGACTTGGGAGGGTTATTTCCGTTTCGGTCGCCTTGCTGGGTATCGGTAATGCGGTGTTTGCCTGTTCCACGTACCTGCCGCTTTCCTGTGGCGCATTGGCAATAGTGGGGTTTGGCGCAACCGCCACGATGGCTTCCTGCAACACCGTTCTTCAAACAATTGTGGATGAGGACAAACGGGGAAGGGTTATGAGTTTCTTCTCCGTGGCGTTTAACGGGGTGCTCCCGTTCGGCAGTCTTCTGGCAGGAACACTGGCCGGGACTGTCGGACCTCGTCAGACGCTGCTGCTCGGAAGTCTTGGCTGTTTTGCCGGGGCGGTTCTGTTTGCCAGACATCTGCCGAACATACGGAAACATGTCAGGCCGATCTATATCCGGCTCGGAATTATTGATGAAAACAGAACGCCCGGTACGGAAGCTGTTTCGCATGAACGTGGATAAATACAACTGTGACATGAGGTAACAATGAGTGACTCTCCTGAAATACGTGTGAATCCGGCGACACCAGTCTATCTGGATTACAACGCCACCACACCGGTCGACCCGCTGGTGGTTACGGAGCTTCTCCCCTGGCTGAGCGAAGATTTTGGCAACCCTTCCAGTAATCATCCCTACGGTCAGCGCACCAAACAGGCGGTTGAACGGGCACGAACCGCTCTGGCGAATGTGCTGGGGTGTTCTCCTGCTGAAATCGTCTTTACCAGCGGTGGTACCGAGGCAAATAATCAGGCGCTTATCGGTGTGGCGCTGGCCAACAGTGGACGTGGCAGGCACATCATTACCTCGGCCGTCGAACACCCGGCAGTGCTCAATCCGCTGAATTGGCTGGAGATGCACGGTTTCACCGTGACGATTCTGCCGGTGGACGGCACCGGCAGGGTTGATCCCGAAACGGTGCGGCAGGCCATTACCGGTGAGACGATCCTGATCAGCATCATGCACGCCAATAATGAAGTCGGTACCATCCAACCGTTGGCCGAGATCAGTGCCATTGCCCGGAAACATGGCGTCTTGCTGCATACGGATGCCGCCCAGTCGTTGGGGAAAATCCCGGTCCGGGTTGATGAACTGGGAGTGGATCTGCTGACGGTGGCCGGTCACAAACTGTATGCTCCGAAAGGGGTCGGTGCTCTCTATGTCAGGAACGGGGTTAAAGTAAATTCGTATCTGCATGGCGCCGGACATGAGGGGGGGCGCCGGGCCGGAACCGAGAATGTCCCGTATATCGTTGCGCTCGGCAAGGCGGCTGAACTGGCCGGAGAGCGACTGGCAGCGGAGGGATCCCGTCTTCGCGAATTGCGCAACCATTTTCACGCCAGACTCGGCGAACTGGTTGGCGGAGTCCTGCTGAACGGCCACCCGACCGAACGCCTGCCCAATACCCTGAATGTCAGTTTTGGCGGTGTGATCGGTTCGGAACTTCTGGAGCATACTCCGGAGATAGCCGCTTCTACCGGATCTGCCTGTCACGACGGGTGCGGCGAGTTGTCCGGTGTGCTCAAAGCCATGGGGGTGACCCGCGCACAAGGGTTTGGTGCGGTACGATTCAGCCTTGGTCGCCAGACTACTCTCGAAGAACTTGATCGTGCCGCGGCTCTCATTGCCGCACGGGTAACAGAGCTGCGCGCTACGAATATTCGCGGCAGCGTGGCCCCTGTTCAGGCCGGCTTGACGACGCTTTCTTCCTGCGGCGGTTGCGCGGCAAAACTGAGTCCTCAGGACCTGGCCCTGGTGCTGAGCCGGTTACCCGGCATTACCGATCCCAACGTCCTTGTCGGCACTGCAACCTCCGATGATGCCGCGGTCTACCGGGTGAACGACCAGCTTGCTATTGTGCAGACAGTGGACTATTTTACTCCGGTGGTTGACGATCCTTACACCTACGGCCAGATCACCGCTGCCAACGCTCTTTCCGACATCTATGCCATGGGAGCCGAACCACTCTTTGCCCTCAATATCGTCGGCTTTCCCGCAGAAAGTCTGCCGCTGGAGGTGCTGACCAGGATTCTTCAGGGGGGTGCCGACAAGGCGGCAGAGGCGGGTATCGGTATCATCGGCGGGCATACCATCATTGATGCCGAACCGAAATACGGACTGACCGTCACCGCCGTCATTCACCCCGGCAAGGTCATCAGCAATGCCGGAGCACGCGCGGGTGACCGTCTGATTCTGACCAAACCACTCGGTCTCGGCATAATCACCACCGCGCTTAAACAGGGCAAACTATCCGAAGCTGCGCTTGTCGAGGCTACGGCCGTGATGACGACGCTCAACAAAGCTGCCGCAGCGGCGATGGTAGCTGTCGGGGTCAATGCCTGTACCGATGTGACCGGTTTTGGCCTGCTCGGACATCTGTTGGAGATGGTACGTGGCAGTGGTGTCGGCGCACAGATCCATGTTGGCCGGATACCGGTTCTTGAAGAAGCCAGGAGTTTGGTGCGCCAGGGGATCGCACCGGGAAGCAGTCGCCGCAATCTGGAGTTTTTACGCGAACTGTTGGATCTGTCCGAGGGAATCAGTGAGGATGATCTGCTGATTCTTGCCGATGCCCAGACGTCGGGAGGGCTTCTGATTGCCGTTCTTCCCGAGAAGGTGGAGCAGCTCAAAGCGGAACTGATGCGTAACAATGTGCCGATTTTTGCCGAGATCGGCGAGATTTTGACTGATCACGGCAGTCGAATATTAATCACGCCGTAGAGCGGGAAGGAATAATATGATGCTCTGGAATATATTTGTCCTTTTTAGCCGGGTGGCACTGTTCTCATGGGGAGGCGGACCTGCTTCGCTTGCGCTCATGCAGCGGGAAACAACCTCGGCGCTGTGGGTTCCCCCCGGGGCGGTTGAAGCGGTACCCTGGACAACGCCGCTGGAATTTTCCGATGCCGTCGCAGTTGGTAATGCGCTTCCCGGCCCCATAGCGCCTCAGGTGTCTGCCTACGTCGGGTACAAGCTGGCCGGCGTGCCGGGTGCCATTGTTGCCGCGACCGGTACGGTTCTTCCTACAACGCTTTTGATGCTGGTTCTGGTGGTGTTTTTTTTCAGAATCAAGGACAGTTCTCTGATCCAGTCAATGCTCAAGGCCGTGCGTCCTGTCGTGGTCGGGCTGCTGCTCTGGACCGCGTACGATATGGCCTATAGCGTCTTCGGTGTCAAACGGTCCGGGTGGGGTGACTCGCTGGTCATTGGCTGGGACAAAATTCTCTTTATATCTGCTACGTTTGTCCTTCTGACCACAACCAGAATCAACCCGGCCTTTGTCATCTTCGGGGCCGCCTGTATCGGAGGAGTCGTATACCGATGAAAATAGATGCTCGTTGCAAGGGGTAACGATGGCTACTCGTAATTTGTTACATGATCCGGTCTGGCAAGCTGCCGAGCTGGGACTCGCACTACCCGACTCACTGCACGCCGTTTCCGTCGCGTTGCCGCGCTGGCAGGATGTGGTCGGTTATGAGGAAAAATGGCCTGACGTGGTCAGCAGGTTACAGTGCGGGTATCCCCGCTTTGTCATACACCGGCTGGTGCAGGAACTGGCACACGTTATCGGTGCAGGACAGCCGTGCCTGCCGTTTCCCTCGCGACACACGGCGCAGCAGTGCGTGAGCTTTATACATCGGCAGAGTGGTGCCCCGGCTCATGTCGTCGAACATAACGGGCACTACGCTGTCGTTACAACTGATGCCGGCTATGACAATCTCAAAGCTTTCTGGCAGCATACCGGCCTGATCGTTTCTACCCGTCGTGCCGAATCGGTTTTACATGGTGCGCCGTTGGCTCTTCATGACGGGCGGGAAGTTCGCGACTCATTGCGCCGTCAGTTGGCAGAGCTGTACGATTGTGCCGAAGACGATGTGTTTTTGCAGCCTACCGGTATGGCGGCCACGCTTGCCGCTTTGAGAGCGGTTATGCGGCGAACGCCGGGAACGGCAACCGTTCAGGTTGGTTTTCCGTATGTGGATACCCTCAAGCTCCAGGAAAAATTTGGACATGGCGCTACACTGCTGCATGATCTTACCAGTTGTGCCGCCGATCTGCGCGAGCTGCTGCAGCGAGCCCCGCTGGCTGGATGCTTCAGTGAAATACCGGGGAATCCCCTGCTTGGCTCCGCTGATCTACGGGAGATAACTCCGATACTGCGGGAGTTCGGAATTCCGCTGGTTGCCGACGATGTGGTGGCAACCCCGCTGAATGTCGATCTGGGGCCGTATGCAGACCTGATTGCCACCAGTTTGACCAAATATCTTGTCGGTACCGGCGACGCCATGGGGGGAGCACTGATCTGTAATCCCCGTTCGCCGTATCATGCTGAACTGAAGGGTATCGCCACATCACTGCATGAGGAGTTGCTCTGGGTCGAGGATGCCGTGGTACTTGAAAGGCACATCGGCAGTTTTCCGGAGCGGATGCGGGTGCATAACCGTAACGGCCTGACCATTGCCGAGCGCTTGCGCCGACATCCCGGTGTGGAACAGGTCTGGTATCCCAAGTGGTCATTTGGCGAGGCGTACGAAGCGGTGCGTCGTCCGGATGGGGGGTGGGGATCGCTGGTTACCTTTCTCCCCAAAAATGCCGAAGCCATGTCCCCGCGTTTCTACGACAATCTGGAACTCTGTAAAGGGCCGAGTCTTGGAACCAGCTTTACTTTGGCATGTCCCTTTACCCTGCTGGCACATTACACCGAACTGGAATGGGCAGAATCGTGCGGTGTGCCGCGCAATCTGATCAGGCTGTCGGTAGGACTGGAAGATGCCGATGATCTGTGGCAGCGTATCGAACGCGCACTTACGGCTTAAAACTATGTATAACGAGGGGGGTGCGTCTGAGATGGCAGACACCTTATTTGATTTCGATACGGCGGTTGACCGTGCTGACACCGGCAGTGAAAAATGGAACAAATACAAAGGTCGCGACATCATCCCGCTTTGGGTCGCGGATATGGATTTCCGCTCGCCACCGGCTCTGATCAAAGCACTGCATGAGCGGGTCGAACATGGTGTGTTCGGCTACACCTATCCCGAGCAGGATCTGATCGATATCGTGCAGTCAGCCTTGATTCGTGACTATGACTGGGCGATTGATCCGGAGTGGCTTGTCTGGCTCCCCGGACTGGTCTGCGGGCTGAATGTCCTGTGCCGTGCCATCGGTAAAGCGGGAGACGATGTACTGACATTTACCCCTGTCTATCCGCCCTTCATGAGCGCGCCGGTGCTGACCGGGCGCGCCGTCACCAAAGTGCCGCTGGCGCTCCGGGACGGACGCTGGATACCGGACTTTGTTGCCCTTGAAGCGGCGATTACTCCGCGCACCGGACTGCTCCTCCTCTGTAATCCGCACAATCCGGTCGGGCGTGCGTGGAATCGGGAGGAACTGCTGCAGTTCTACGACATTGCCAAGCGCCACAATCTGGTCATCGGGTCGGACGACATTCATTCCGAGCTGATCCTGGACAAGAATCTGCGTCATATTCCCATCGCCACGCTGGCGCCGGAGATTGCCGACCGTACCATTACCCTGCTGGCCCCAAGTAAAACGTACAACATTCCCGGACTCGGCTGTTCGTTTGCCGTCATCAGCAACTCCACTCTGCGCAATCGTTTCAAAAAAGCCATGGGGAGACTGGTGCCGCACCTCAACCTGTTTGCCTATACTGCCGCCGAATCGGTGTACCGGGACGGTGAACCTTGGCGCGCCGCTCTGCTCGATTACCTGCGCGATAACCGTGATCTGGTGGAGCGTGAAATTGCCGCCATGCCGGGACTGAAAATTACCCATGTGGAGGCGACGTATCTGGCTTGGATCGATGCACGAGATACCGGTATCGAAAATCCGGGTCGTTTTTTTGAGGATGCCGGGGTAGGGCTGTCAGACGGTGCCGACTTTGCCGCACCGGGCTTTGTCCGGCTCAATTTCGGTTGTAACCGGTCACTGCTGGTGGAGGCGCTCAGGAGGATGAGGGGAGCGCTTCATACCAGATAATAGAGCCGCAACAAGGACTCCCGCTTGATCGGTAGCAACCATGGCACATTCATTTCCAGAACAAGGTGCGCCGGCCTGGTCATTCCGGTTATTTTTCTCTTCGGCTGGGAACTTGGCGCCCGCCTGCAATGGATCACCTCTCTTTTCCTCCCTGCGCCGTCACGGATTCTCCAGTCCGAATATGATCTGTTCATTCAGCATGGCATCATGCGGCATGTCTGGTCGAGTGTCTCTCTGGTCATGAGCGGGTTTGCCCTGGGGGCTCTGACCGGCTTTGCAAGTGGAGTCATCTGCGGAGTTGCCCGTACTGCCGAGCGGCTTTTCAGTCCGCTGCTCACCTCCCTGCGTCAGGTGCCGCCTATCGCCTGGCTGCCGGTCATTGCCTTTGCCATCGGGTATGAAGATTCGGGAAAACTGTTCTTTATCGCCCTGACGGTATTTTTTCCGGTATTCGTCAATACGCTGCACGGCATTGCCCACGTGTCACAGGATTATGTCGAGGCGGCGCGTAGCTACGGATTCAATCGCTGGCAAATTTTCAGTCGAGTGATATTGCCGTCTGCGCTGCCGACCATGTTTACCGGCATTCGCTACGGCGCCGGGATGTCATGGGGCATGATTCTGGCTGCCGAGATGATCTCCGGGCGTAAAGGGTTGGGGTATCTCTTGAGTCGTCGTCAGGAATTGCTGGTGGTGGATGAATCGCTGGCAATTCTGATGGTTATCGGCTGTATGGGGTTTTTGATTGATTTTTCCATAAGCAGTATTGAGAGAAGGATGACGCGTTGGAATCGGCAGGTGCAGAAGGGTTGAATGGTGAATTGTAACAAAAGACTCAAACGGGCTTATCGGCTCCCCAGCACCCACGCCACTCGGCATGCGGGTTCATACCAAGCGGTTACAATTTCAATAAATATAGTCTTGACACTACATATCCTTGGAGCTATTTCACGTATTCAACACAAAGGAAAACCTTTTCGAGTGTTTTTCGCTTTCGATCCTCTTCGACAGGCAGTAATGCTGTGTGGTGGTGACAAGACCGGTGATAAACATTTTTACGAAACCATGATTCCCATTGCAGAACGAGAATTTTTGAACTACCTGCAAGAATTGGAGTAAGTGATGGGAAAGCAACTTTCAGAATGAGTGCCGTTGCATGAATAAATGCCTTTTTTAGAATTATAGTTAACTTCGGAATCGGGTTTCTTTTTGTCAATATATGTCTTTAAATTGCCTTGTATTCCAGCCTTTTTGTGGGAATGTTCTTGAGTTGTTGACGTGACTTGCACGCTCCGGGAGCCACATACATGAAACGAGCCATCCTGTTTGATGTGGGGGTGCATCAGCGCATTCAGCGCAATGACATTACCCCGCTCCTCATGGCGCTGAGTGATAAGGATATCAACCGCGGCGGGATTGCCGAAGCATTCGTCGGTACGGAACTTGTGAAATACGGCGAGCCCCATCTTCCCCCGACGCTTTACTATTGGTATCGTGAGGCCAAAAGCAGCAATGCGGAGGTGGATTATGTTATCCAGAAGGGAACGGAGATCGTTCCAATCGAAGTAAAGTCAGGCAGCAAAAGGCAGATGCAGAGCCTGCACCTGTTTCTGGCGGAGAGAAATTTACCGGTGGGAATACGGATATCTGCCGAGAATTTCACGAAGTACGGTGCCATCACGACTATCCCGCTGTATGCGGCCAGCCACGTTCTCCGCAGACCCGGCTTGAGGAAGTTTGACATGACACTCAGCAGAGATTGAATTTCCACTTCCAGCCCGGTTTCTTCCCGCACTTCACGGATGGCTGCAGTCAGGAAATCCTTGCCGAATTCGGTGGAGGGAGGCTAACGCTGGTAAGTTATGTAAGTTATTGCACTAAGAAGTGGTTTCCGGAGGAGAAAGCCCTTAATCAATTATAGGGAGCCGAAAATGCCCTCCCCATTTTCTACTTTGTCGTTGTCTTTGAATTTAAAGCGTTATATTCTCAAAGCAGAATTCTGATACTGATGCGTCGGACTTGGTGAAGAGAAATGGGAGCAGTAACATGCGAGTTGAAGCGATAGTGAAAAAAAACGGCTGGTTTATACCACACCCAGGTTTTTCGGTTGGAAAGGAATAACATATTCTCCTCGATATTGCCCCGGTTATTACAGAAGAAGTTTTGGATGATGCGTTTGTACAGGCAGCCGGTATTCTAAAAAAAAACACAATTGACGGGGTTAAGTTTCAGAAAGCAATGCGAAAAGAATGGGACAGGCGATAGTGTACCTGATCGATACCAATATCATCATATACTACCTGAAGGTGAACAAGCAGCCGTCTCATTTTTGAGCGCCCATCGGGGGAAACTGGCAATTTAGCCAATTACTTGGATGGAAACACTCTCATACTCGTTTAGCTCCGATGAAGAAAAAGTAGTCCGGGCATTTCTGGAGGAATTCAGGCTGATCGAATTTTCCTCCCCTGTGATGGAGTTGTCTGTAGAAATCCGCCGAATGAAAAAGATGAAACTCCCTGATGCAATAATAGCAGCGTCAGCCGTTCATCATAACCTGATTCTTGTTACAAGGAATTCCAAGGATTTCAAAGGAACCGCAGTAAAAACGCTTGATCCGTTTGTAACTTCTTAATTCAACCAATATTTAGCCGATTGAAAACAGAGTCATAGCTCAACTTTCGAAAAACAAGAGGTGATACACGACTTTTGTTTTTTCACAGAGAAAGTGGTGATCACATATCACCTCGTGCCCCCCCGACAGCATAGTCAATCCACCGCGCACCTTCAAAACCAGTTTGATCCTCCTCAAAAGCCATGTCCGGAAAGGGGCCCCGAATATTCCGGGGACATCCATACCTATTCCGTCTTGACCTTATCTGGCACCAGAATACCACAGTAACAGCGGATTGTTTGCATTTGCATGCAAAATGCAGTAATATGCCTACAGGAGGTGCGCCATGCCGTCATTACAGGTTCGCGAATTGCCGGAACATATCTATCAAACTCTCTGCCATGAGGCCGAAGCTGCTCACCGTTCCATCGCCCAACAGGCGGTGGCGGTGCTGGCAAAAGGGTTGCATCTTGATCTTACGCCGCAGACGAGACGCAAGGCGCTATTATCTGCCATCCGAGAGGGGGCGGAGAACTCGATCACATGCGGATTTCCAGACCCGGCGCAGCTGGTTCGGGAGGATCGTGACCGATGAATGTTGTTATTGACGCGAGTGCAGCCGTTGGTCTGGTGCTTGCATTTCCCGACACTGAAATCTTTACGCCACTGCTGGAACAGGCCGCACTGGTTACAGCGCCAGACCTTTATATTGCCGAGGTCAGTAACGCTATCTGGAAATATCGCAAGGCAGATTTTCTTCCCATGGAGCGGTGCGAACTGCGACTTGAACAGGCGGTAAGCCTACCGGACCGGATTGAATCAAGCTCGGCTCTCTACCAGGAGGCGTTCGCTCTTGCCTGCCGTCACCTGCATCCGGTGTACGATGCTATCTATCTCATCCTTGCCCGCAGAACCAATGCCACCATCCTGACTATGGATCGCCGTCTGGCTGTGCTTGCCGCCCAATTGGAAATCAAGGTCATCATTACATCGAAACCGTAATTCCTGTTCCCCATCAAAGGGCAAGATCATGACAAACCCCGCCGGCATACTCCCGATCCACCGGCGCACCCTCAAAACCGGTGGCATGAACATACGAGATAATACTTTGATCCGCCTCGAACGCCATGTCCGGAAAGGGGCCCGCCAGCGGATACCATGCAAGTTCCGTCAGGTCGTCGCCCGCCAGGAATGCGCCTCCGGTAATATGTGCCTTGAGCACTACGACCAGGGTGTGCAGACCCGGCTTGAGGAAGTTTGACATGACACTCAGCAGAGATTGAATTTCCACTTCCAGCCCGGTTTCTTCCCGTACTTCACGGATGGCCGCAGTCAGGAAATCCTCGCCGAATTCGATGTACCCGCCCGGCAGACACCACTTGCCGGTGCCATAGTTTCCTTCACCGCCCCTTCTGCCCAACAGTACCAAATCTCCCTCCGTTATCAGAATAACTACGCCGGGTGCCGGGTTGCGGTAGAGTGTCCAGCCGCAGGCCGGGCAGAATGGGTGCGGTTTTTCAGGTGAGGTCAGTGGCAAGGGGGCGGCGCAAGCGCAGCAGTAGCGGAAGCGGCTGCTGTCCGCTACTGTCTGAACCGGTTGATAGGTGTGAAAAACCTGTGTGGCGCGCATTATTCCTATTGCTTCTTTCCGCCCTGAGCCGGTTGTGTGACAAAGCTGCTGAGGACGCTTGATATATTGGTGACAAACGGCTCCAGCAGATTTCTCTGTCCCAGTCCCAATCCTTCGGTGGCATTTTTGTTGTCGAAATTGACCAGCACGTACGAAAGCACGACATAATTGCTTTTGGTCAACTCATTGATGTCATCCGGTACGACGGCATTGACACCAAGGTAGATGGTAGCATCTTTGCGGTCGTTCACCAACCTGATGTCCTTGTTTTTTCCCAGTTCATCCAGCACCGCTCCGGAAACATCCTTATACCGGGTAAGGGCGGAGGTGTCCACAAAAACGGCATTGCCGGATACCCTGGGGGGCGCAGGTGAAGCGCTCTCTTTTTTGCATGCCGTCAGAGCAGCCAGCATACAGGCAACAGCTATCCATCTATAGAGTGACATTGTGTACTATCTCCTTTTGTTGTGTATTGTCACTTGTCGCCGGGAACTGTTGCCGCTCCGGGCGGAGTGACTGTTGAATCTTCTTTGTGTGCCGATTTGTCGCCATTTTTTGCGCAATTGCACTGCGTACCGCACCGCTTGAATTTTTTCACGGCGTCCTTGCCCGCTTTGAACTTTTGCGATTTTTGTGCTTGATTCGCCGTCGTAGAGTCTGAGCTTTCTTCCGCGGCACACACGGCGAGTGACACTGTCAGTGCGATAATAGTCACCATGGTACAACTAAATAATTTATTCACGGACGCTTACCTCCTCTCTCTTTTGTAATGATTTGCTCTCATCGGTAGTTTTCTCATCATGCAGCAAAGCGGCTTCAAATGCCTCAATGTTAACGCCCGGCAGAATCCTGCCATTTACGAAGTAGAGCGGCGTGCCGATGACATACGCTTTTTCTGCAAACGCGGCATGTTCTTTCAGCAATGCTTTTCCCGCTTCGGTGGCACCTTTCGGAAGCTCCTTGTCATATTTCCCGGAGAAAACGTCACTGAGTGCAGCCACCTTGTCGTTCCGGCTCAAAATCCATTCCGATTTGGCTACCGCCTCGGGGTGGCTTTCGGCAATGGGGAACAAAAAGGTGTAGCGGGTTACATCCGGGACGTTCTGCCAGTATTCAAAAGCATTTCGGCAGTGAGGGCAGTCCGGGTCGGTAAATTCGATGACACTGTTTTTGCCGGTGCCGAGCTTTACCGCTTTGGAAAGGTCAAGCGATGCAATGATCCGTGACACGATGGCGTTCTTGGAAAGGGCGGTAATGTTGGTGCTGTCCGGGGAGAAGAGATCGCCGAAAAACAGTCGCTCCGCTTTGGGGGCGTAGTAGAACACGTCGTACATCGATTCAACTTCATAAATACCGTCGATGGTGGTCGTCTTGACGGAGGTTATGGGGACATCCTGCACAATTTTTTTCACCCCGGCGGTCACGGCGGCGAGATCATCGGCAGCTTCCGATAGCCCGAGGCCAAATACGCAGATACATACGAAGGTGCTGACGGCGATACGAAGTTTCATCATGGTGGTGCTCCTCCTTTTAGTTTATTTCTGAATTGTTGAAAGGTGCGGCTGACAGGAACATATGGCATTTTTCGGAAATATCGGGCTCGTATCAGGTGCCGGTACGAACTCCTGATTCCCTGCTTCTTTCCGCCGTAAGGAGCGCGCCTTTTCACTGTTCCAGGTCAGGGCCAGGAACGTGAGAGCCGTGATTGCCAATGGCAGAAATCCGGTGAATGCCGCCCGGATGCCGAACAGGGACGCGAGATAGCCGCTGTAGACCGGACCGAGCGCGACTCCCGTTCCGGTAATCAGGAAAAAGAAACCGGAAATTTTCCCCTTCATCCCTTTCAGCCTGGCCAGTTGGGAGTAGCTTGTTGCCATCAGCAGGGCGGCACCCATGGCCAGAACCACCGCTCCGGCGCCCACAATCCAGATATTGCTGAAAAAACCGGCGGCCAGCAGACCGACTATCTGCATCAGAAAACAGGCGACATGTACCCGTTGCATCCTGAAGCGGTCGGCAAGATCGCCTCCCCAGAACATGATCAGCACTGCGCCAACCCCCTGGGCCGATATAACGACCGATGCGACTTGGGGTGAGTAATGCAGATCTTTGACCAGCAAAATGATGATAAACACCAAAAAAGCATGATTGCAGGCCATGGCAACGCCTTGCAGAATACCGGTACGAAGCAGCATGCGGTTGCCTGCCAGTTGCCGGAACTGGGCCAGGATCGGCACGTCATTTCCGCTTTGATGCATAAGTTCACGATGCGGCTCACCGGTCTTGAATCCGGGAATAAAGCAGAGCGGTATGAATATGAGCGCTGCTATCACGCCGAATGACACCGGATAACCGGTGAAGTGAACCAGTTGTCCTCCGATCAACGGCCCGATAAGATTCAGGCCGACCGCCATTGCTGCTCTCATCCATCCGGCCCTGATGAGGCCAAAATTGTCCAGGCGCTCCAGAAACGAAGAGTTGAGGGCCGTCCAGCGGGTGGTTGCGACGCCGCCGCCGACAAACAGGTAGATCATCAGCAGTTCGCGGCTGGAAGCGGTGGGAATCAGACAGATGAACAGCACATCAAGCACGCCGCAGGCGATGTAGACCCTCCGAGGCCCGAACCGGTCGATGAGGAAGCCACCCGGCAGGGTCGTCAGCAGCCCGCCGATCGGTCCTATGCCCCGTATCAGACCGATGCCGGCGTCACCGATCCCCAGATTGAGGGCGTACAGCGGCAGCACGAACTGCATGATCCCGGCGGAACATCCGGCGGTGATGCTGACAGCCAGAAAACCGGCCAGCAGGCGGTTTTTATGCAGCCATGCCGATATACCCGGAATAGCTACCGGCATGGCTTTCCGCTGCGGATGCCGCCGAAAAATGTGCGGCGGAATGTATAAAATACCGGACCGGTCGGCCAGTATGTCCGCAATCTGTCGCGGTAGCGTGCCAGAAAGCGTTCCTGCAGTTCCGGCGACAGGCGCTCAAGATAGGGAATAAGTGTTGTGCCGCGCGTCCACTCTGCTACCGCATCGGCATCGGGGAGCTGATGGCAGTATATCTTTTCAACGGCGATGATGTCACCGACGCCCGCGCGGTTTAGGAGGGCGGCATACGCATCAATCTCTAAAACAGGTGAAATACGCACCCATCCGTTCAGGGCGCTACAAAACGGTTCCTCCGCCGCAATGTCACGAATGGAGGCGTGCGAAGGATTCTGCTCGTTGGAAGGAACCTGAACCAGCAGCTGTCCACCTGGTTTTACAAGGCTGACAAGGTGAGGAATAAGGCTGTTGTGATCATCGACCCACTGCATGACGGCGTTGGAAATGACAAGGTCCCAACTGCCATTCACCTCTTCGACGGCACGGCGTGAAAATGACAGGCCGTCCGTGGCAAACGCTGCCGTATGCTCCAGCATCCGCTCCGAACTGTCGATGCCGATGACACTGCTGGCCGTCAGGCTGTCAGTCATTCTTCGCGTCAGTTCGCCGGTACCGCAGCCGAGATCTATGACCGAGAGATGGTCCCGCTTCGTGATAAACGCGCATAAATCTGCAAACGGAGCGAAACGCTGTTCTTTGAATTTCAGGTATTGGTCCGGATCCCAGGGCATTGACGTATTCCTTTTTTTCTGCACGGAAAACAAAAAAAGGCTGAGGATAAAATCCTCAGCCTCCAGATGTCTGGTCAGCAAAATCAGCCGTCATTCAATTGAACATCGGATAACGCATTGAATGAACAGGCATGGTCTATAAATTATACAGGTTTTATACAGTGGGTCCGGTTATCCTGTCAACCAAATATTGCAGACAGCTGGATTTATGGTTGACAGCGCGCGGTTTCCGAGGGTACTCTTGCCGAAATTACTGAGCTGACCATACCTATTGGAGGCCGGACAATCTCATCTGAGATCATCCGGCCTTTTTTATTTGTACGAGGATTTATGTCGGGGTGGGGCATTGTACGGACATATATATCTGCACCGTTCCGGCAGTTTGCTGGAAGAGCATATATCGTAAAAGGAGACACACATGGCAATAATCGCAGTAGCAAGCAGTGACGGAGTAAATATCGACGTCCATTTCGGACAGGCCACCTCGTTCAGGATTTATGATGTTGCTCTGGACGGGAGTTACAAACATCTGGAAGAACGGAAAATCATTCCCGCCGAGTACGGGAACGGGGAATCCAGCCACGCGGCGGCAACAATCGAGCAGCTGCCCGATGTGGATGTCGTGCTGGTCAACCGGATCGGAACCGGACCGACCCGTGCCCTTGAAGGGCGCGGCACCAGGGCCTTTGCCCTGTCCGGTTCTGTTGACGTTGCGTTGACGGCCTATGGCAAAAAACAGAAACTCTTTAAAATAAAGCAGCCGGGTGAGGTCCTGCAGTCCCAGTATATACCGGGTAAATGCGGTGGTTGCGGAGGTAGCGGCAATGGTGGCGGATGTGGTCAATAGTTTCAGGCTCATTACATTCATTCTGCTGTTAGCTTCTTCGTCCTTGGCGGCAGAACCCATTCCGTTCAAGGAAACGGTCAGCGGCATCGAATTTGTCCCGGTAAAAGGGGGATGTTTCAGGATGGGGAATGATTACGGCTGGGAAGATACCTGGGATGAGAAACCGGAACATGACGTCTGTGTAAGCGATTTTTATCTCGGCAGGTTTGAAGTTACCCAAAAACAGTGGCAGGCGGTGATGGGTAATAATCCGGCCAAATTCAAGGAGTGTGGTCCTGATTGCCCGGTGGAGAGTGTCAGCTGGCTTGATATCCAGAAATTTATGACCAGACTGAACAAACGGACCGGCAAGCATTTCCGGTTGCCCACCGAGGCTGAATGGGAATATGCGGCCCGCAGCGGTGGCAAGAAAGAAAAATTTGCCGGAGGCAACGTGCCGGGTGCTTTTGGGTGGTATCAGGAAAACTCCAATAATGGTATACATCCGGTCGGGCAGAAACAGCCCAATGGTCTGGGACTCTATGATATGAGCGGCAATGTCTGGGAATGGGTACAGGATTGGCACAGCCCCGAGTATTACAGCCAGAGCCCCAGAAACAACCCGCAAGGGCCTGCCAGGGGGGTGTGCCGGGTGGTACGGGGTGGCTGTATTGCAACCGAGGCTGCTCTGGCGCGTACCTATCACCGGCGGCTGAACGACCCGGCGGAACGTTTCAACCTGGTCGGATTCAGGGCCGCAATCACGTCGCCGCCCGGTAAATAACAAAAAACACGAGGTGTTTGATGGTCACGACGATTACAGTCGTCACGCATGAAGTTGAAAAAATAGTGCCGCATGTCAAAACCATTCGGCATCACCTGCACGCCCATCCCGAACTGGCCTTACAGGAATATAAAACCTCGGGCTTTATTCGTTCGGAGCTTTACGCGCAAGGGATTACGCCACTCTCTCCGTTTTTGGAAACAGACGTGGTTGCAATGATTTCCGGGACAGAAGCGGGAAAGAATGTAACCCTCCGGGCTGATATGGACGCGTTGCCGTTGCAGGAACAAAACGAGTCCGGTTACTGCTCCACAATCCCCGGCATGATGCACGCCTGCGGTCATGACGGTCACTGCGCCATGCTGCTCGGTGCCGCATTCGTGCTGAATAATCTCCGTCATAGATTTCGCGGCACGGTCAGACTGGTGTTCCAGCCGGGAGAAGAGGTAGTTGCCGCCGGAAAAGCGCTGGTTGAAGCGGGTATTCTGGAAAATCCGAAGCCGGATGCGGTGCTGGCGCTGCATGCCTGGAACGGTTTTCCGGTGGGCGCAGTCGGGGCGAAGGGGGGGGCTGCCATGGCAGCCGCCGATTTCTTCAAAATCACCATACAGGGGAGGGGAGGGCACGGTTCCAAGCCGGAACGCACCATTGATCCGATCCGGATTGCAACCAAGCTTGTGGAGAGCCTGTACGCCATTCCGTTCTGGCACGTCGGGGCGCTTGAGCCGGTCGTAATCAGCGTTTGCAGCATTCATGGCGGACAGAGCGCTAATGTTATCCCCGACGAGGTAGTGCTGGAAGGGTCAATCCGCTACCTGTCCAAAGAGTCCGGCGAGAAACTGCCCGGTCTGTTCGAAGGCATAGTCCGGGGTGAATGCGAAAAGAGTGGCGCTTCCGCTTTCATTGACTATAAACGCCCCTACATCCCGACCATTAACAGTCCCGATATCGTTGCCATCGGCAAGGGGATTGTGGAGCAGAATCTTGGCGCATCAGCATGGATCGATGTAGTCGAACCGAGCATGGGGTCAGAAGACTTTTCCTATTTCCTGGAAAAGAACCGGGGCGCGATGTTTCTGCTCGGCATGGGTGAAGAAGGGCCGCAGCTCCATAACAACTGTTTCGATTTTAACGACGATGCCCTGCAAAATGGTATCCTGTTTTTGGTGCTATCGACGCTGGAGCTGTTGGAACGACAAGGGGGCACCCAATAATAGTACCCGGCTAATGATCGGGGAAATGCGAATTAACAGTATTGAGATCATGACAGAGCTTCCAATCCTTTTCTACGAATAATATCGAGCAATTTAAGAGCTGTTCCGCTGGGATGTTTTTCTCCCCGTTCCCATTTACTTATGGTGCTGACACCAACATTCAAGTAGTGTGCAAAAACAGATTGACTGACGCCAATTCTGGTGCGAGTGGCAACAATCTCATCCGGTGCCAGGCTTTTAACAGGTGTGAGGCATGACGTGTCAAATTCCCGCATTGTTTTAGCATCGATAACTCCGGCAACATGAAAATCCTCGGCTGTTTCGTGGATTGCTGCAAAAATATTGCTTTTATATTGTTTAGTCATGGTATGGAATCTCCTCAATTCTATCAATTTCCAAGGCAGAAGTGATTTCGTCCTCTTTAAGTGCTAAAAAGAGTTGTGAGAGCTTTCGTAGTTCACGCAGTTCATCAACTCCGATATTGTCCCGGTCATTTTTTGCAAAACCGTACAAAAACAGGCTTCTCTGGCCAGAAGAGAATGCGACAATAGTTCTGTAGCCACTACTTTTACCGCTACCTTCACGGGCAACCCGCTTTTTTACCAGACCACCACCAAGAACCGCATCTACAAGACCTCCTTCAATCTCACGAATGGCGTCTGCTAAAGCGGAGTTCTCAATTCCCTCTTTTCTCGCATATCGTGAAAAATGTTTTGATTTGAATACTCGCACACAATTCCCTTCTTAGAATATAGTACTCAGTGCCATATTTCAAGTAAACAATAACCTTTTTCACTCTGCTTTCCTCGGCTTTCTACGCCAAAGCTGATGTTTCTACCTCCCTCCATGCGAGACTGCTCGACGAAGTTGGATTGAAAAGTTTGCTTGCATGTCTCACCTGCAATAGCTATTATTTTTAACGCAGTCCCCGGAGAAATCCTCTCCTGACCTCGAGTCAGTGACGATCCCGGGGTTTTTTTTACCCAAAATATACGTTCATGCTTCCAATTAAAATGGTAAGTTGCAAGCTGGGGAGCCGTACATGTTATAACGTGAACTCTCAATTTCTACTTGCAAGAAAACAGCATTAAACTTCGCATATGCATCTCTCCATCTGTTTCTGATGAAGAAATATTGATTGCGACATATATGCCCGAACGGTTACCGAGTCATCGCTGATTTCGTCCAATTGTGAGATGATCATGGATATGTAACTGCTGGTTTCCGGCAGAATGCTGGCACAACTGTCTGCAACCATCGTTAGGTCTCTGCTGGCAATGCTTGCCTGTATCATTATTTTTTCGAGCAGTTGCAAAGGTGACTCCATGCTTGGAGCTATGGTTGGCAACTCTGGATGAGACTCAGAGTGACCGGTGATGAGAACCTGGGGTTCGGATCTGATTTGACCCATATCTCCCCCTGATGCCGGGTAGTGGTCAACTTCCTCGTTAATTGCACCATCAAAATTTGTGGTTACTAAATCCTCTACTGGCGTAAATGGGCCGTCACACATAGTACCTCCTTGATTGATTCATAGTATGTGTATTACAGGCGGCAATTTCTTCACAAAAAAGCGCCCAACTTTAAATAAGTAGGGCGCATTCAAATCTCGCCCTCTTTAGGCGGCTCGACTATCCTTCCGTGCGGAGTGGGACTCGGTAGCTTTGCGTCACCGGATTACTCCGGGTTTGCCATTTCACAGAAGAGGTTATTTTACTTTCGTTGCTGTTTCCAACGCTTTAACAGGTTTTATCCCCTTAATCCCTTTTATCCCTGTAAAAAAAATGTGGTGTAGACAAGTGGAAATGCACCATAGGACTCTTGGCATTTCAGTATCTCTTTCGACTTTTCAATGGTATTGCTCAACTCTTTAAACAGCAGTAACTGTAGTATCTATCCTGACATGCAGTGCTTTTATAATTGTTGCAAAAATTGCCGAAAGATTTTCCATGGTAGGGTTACCGGAAGTGGAAAGCATACGGTGAAGGCTTTTGCTTGGTTTCTGAACTTCTTCAGCCAATCGCTCGAATCCGACGGTTGCGTTTACGAGGTCGCGCAGGATCAGTCTGGCGGTTGCTGAATCACCATCCAGTAATAAATCAATCGCTTCATGTAGCAGGGATTTGGCAAAATCAGGGTCACATTCAACCCGTTTTTTTATAGTTTCTTTAAAGTCTCTCGTAAGTGCCATTTGTGCTCCCAGCTTTTCCCTTAAATCTATTTCTTTTTCTGGTTGGCTTTTCGTTCTTTGTACTCTTTCCAAATTGATTCTGCCTTATCGATATCCTTTTGCTGTCCCTTTTTAGTGCCACCACCGAGAAGAATTATTAATTTGTCACCGTCCTTGCCGATGTAGACCCGATACCCCGGTCCCCAGTCCAACCGGTGCTCTCCTATTCCCCCAAACCATTTTACATTGGAAAGGTTGCCCTGCTCCATTTTGAGTACTACGATAGTAATTTTCGCCGCCGCTATGGTGTCCAGCCCCATGAACCACTCTTCGTATGGGCTTGTACCATCTTCGCGGAGATATTCTTCAACTTTATAACTCATGTGAGATAGTATCCTATACGTTACTATTGTTCAATAATTATTTGTGATGACGTTGGAACCACCGGCAACCGATGTCCTGATATGTGTGAGTTATCGGCTACCGTTCAGCTTGCCTGTATTGGTTGGGAAGAAGAGCGGCGTATAAAGTCCGCTTGAATTATGCCCCACTGAAGCCGCTATTTAAGCGTTTTTTTCTATATACAACCTCCTCAAGGGCTCCCCAATCCGGACAAGCTTTGCAAAACCGCAATCATGGCGAATACTATCAGCAGTACTATGGATATTTTCATACCGATTCTCCTGTTAAATGTTGGTGCGTGTGATATTCCGGGCAAACCAGTCGGTCACCTTTTGCTGCCACCTTAATCTCCCTATTATCCCCATAAACTGATGAAATCCGGCGAATCAGCTCATTCCCCCGCTTCCAGGCAGAGACAGACCACAAAATGCTCTGAGCAATAATCAAATTTTATCGTTAAGGTATCCGGCGCCATACCGATCGACATACTGTGTTTTCCACTTGAAATGATTGAAGGCGTGGAAATACTTACTTCATGTCCATCAGTCGCATAATGGCGCTTGAATGAACCGGCAGTAATATTGGCAATTTCACCAAGCGCATCGCGCACATCGCTGTCAGTCACTTCCATCCCAAGCATCTCAGAAGTTATCTGGTGTGCAACTTTCCGGGGGGTATTGATACTTAATATCCCGTTGTAACTCCCGGCGAATCCGACCATCGCCGTAAAACAGTCGCTGAAAACTGTTTCTGTGTCGGTTGTGATCACCGGAAATATCTTTGTCCCGGTCATCGAATGAAAAATCTCATGCACGTCTCGGCCAAGATAAAAAGTCATCAGCTCTTCCGTAGTGTTCAGCTGTTCAAGTATTTCTGCTCGTATCATAATCGTCCTCCGTATGTCTGATAGCTGTGATTTGCTCTGCCATGTGTGACCATATTCCGCGAATAAAAACAAAAAAGCGCCCAACTTTAAATAAGTAGGGCGCATTCTAATCTCGCCCTCTTTAGGCGGCTCGACTATCCTTCCTTGCGGAGTGGGACTCGGTAGCTTTGCGTCACCGGATTACTCCGGGTTTGCCATTTCACAGAAGAGGTTTATTGTAATTTCGTTGTTGTTGCTTAATTCAAATAATATGGTTTCGGTATGAGGTACTTGCGTGAATTATTACCGCATACATATTTCCATATTAAAGGGCAGACCCCGCTTTATCTCTTCAAATCTCTGACCATACAAAGAGGTGTCAGGCCTACACTATTGATAAAAAACAAGTCTCCCCGTGAACCCATACAACAACCATTTTCAGATCTCTAAGATTAGTCTTGTCAAGTATGTAGGCCTGACACCTATGGGGTACACTCAGGCCACCGCCGGTTTAATCTACCAATACCTGAAATGTCTGTTCTTTATGCCGTTTAACTATAGGAGTAATTACAGACAAAAGTTTAGAAGTAACTGAAAAGATCTCCTTGGAATGAGCGTCTGTGATTTTGATTCCCTTTTCAAGAATTGTAATTTGGTACGACATCTCAGTGATTGCAATCCTAGTGCGGCTATCACTATCAAGCTTCATAGCTTCATCTATGTTTTTAATTAGCATTCTGATTATTTCGTTATCCGTTAATTCGTGCAGCTGGGTCAAAAGGGTCTTTATTGATATCAATGTTTCCTTACCAATAATCCTCACATTGCGCCCAGTGTAAGCCTGACATTCACAAGGCGTTTTGAAGCAAACCGGACAACCTTTAAAGTAGTAATTGAATAATTCTAGATCCATTGATCTCCCTTTGTAAGTATAATCCCACATACTTAAGACCCAGGCTAATACATCTGCTAGTTCTTCGCCTATGAGCTTCTTACCATCTTTAGCATCATCCTTGATGAACTTTGCAACAGCCTCATGCACTTCAGCAAGTTCCTCCAAAATTTTGAAGCAGTGCATGTACGGACCACACTTACGCCACAATCTGTTGTTAAACGGATATATTTTGCGGATGTTCTCCATTGCAAAATCTAGCGTCAAAGTGTTGCGCTGGCGGATGTCATCATATTTTTCTAAAAGACTATCTTCTATGCCAATTGGGCTCAGCCTGAGTACCCTACCAGTGGCAGGATCGCGGAATGGCTTTGGAGTTTTGCCGAGTTTTTCGCAGTCGCACACTTGTTCAAGGCAATAGGGACATGCACCAGGGAACTTTTTAAAGAAACTGCTCTGTAGATCGCATCCTAGCTTCGTTGCCAAAGAAAACAGCCACGAGACAGTTCTAATAAAGATTATTGGCTCTACACTTGAATATCCATCTGCCTCCATATAGGCTTTTGAAACGCAGGTTATTAGAAGATCAGCACTTTTATGCAAATGCCCGTAAAGATACTCAGGCACCAGTCTTGAATTGGTGTTTGCATACATAATATTTAAAAACGTCTGAAATGATTCAACTGTTTGCTTTTGTGAAGCAAGAGATACTAAATCAAACTGGCTATCGAACTCTTTATTTATTTCTTCCACTTCTTTCATCAAGTCATCAGGGAAAAAAGTAACTTTTATTCCTGACCGTCTTAATAAGCGAACACCTTTTCCTGAAATTTCTGGATTGGGGTCAAGCATTCCCACGACAACATGTCCTACCTTAGCGTGTATTAATCGTTCCGCACAAGAGACCTTTGGGTGATTTCTAGATGTACACGGCTCAAGAGTGGTATAAACTATTGCCCCATTGATATTTGCGTCGTTAAATTTTCGCAGAGCGATATACTCTGCATGGCTTCCTTTAATTTCACCACGGTGAGCGCTGGAAAGTATCACACCTTCTTTAGCAATGATTGCACCTACTCTGGGGTGGTTACGGCCATCTTCATCGATACTTTGTCTTGATTCTTCGATAGCTGCTCTCATCATTTCAATGTCTGTCATTTGCTTCTCCTTAGAAATTCCTGCGACAAATTTCCCGACGGCGTTTCAACAAGCGGTTTATAGTGACTGGGTCAAAATTTTGGGTATCAGGCCTACACTATTGACAAAACAAGTTTCTCCGTGAACCCGTCAACAACCATTTTCAGATCTGAAAGATAAGCAACTTGTCAAGTATATAGGCCTGACACCTTAGGGGTACCTCTCAACTTTCAATCTGTGGTCACCAAGTGGGGGTTCATGGCAAACCAAACTTACGTTATTCTTCACGAGCCAGAGTCTTTGCTACTGCGGTCGCGGATAATCCCTGTTGTGGCACTTTTTACCGTTAGCATGGGTAACCGATGACCTGATCTGTGCCCTGTTCCACGAATAAAAACAAAAAAAGCGCCCAACTTTAATTAAGTAGGGCGCATTCAAATCTCGCCCTCTTTAGGCGGCTCGACTATCCTTCCTTGCGGAGTGGGACTCGGTAGCTTTGCGTCGCCGGATTACTCCGGGTTTGCCATTTCACAGAAGAGGTTATTTAATTTCGTTGCTGTTGCTAAATCCAAATAATATGGTTTATCAAACTATACTATTCGTTATATTGTCCATACTTCCAGTAGATAATTGATCGGAAATACTGCGGATTCTCCGATACTGAAACCATGGCGCCACAATTACCGTGATTGAATAAACTATTTATAAACAATAATCAACAACAAAATTAGTTAGTTACCAAAATTAAAAGTGTAAAGTTTCTTTACACTGTGCAAAAACATCCATATTATCAGAACGTTATGAAGTGTCAAAAATGGCACAGCTACGCAAAATGGCGGAATGGAACAAAAAAACTTTTCTTGCGCATAAAAAAACGGAAAAAATCTCGAAAAAAACGCCGGGTGCTCTGTTCAAAAGTGGCAAAAGCAGCATATCAGGCAGCGGCATGGCATTGGTGACAATGCGGTATTGCGTGACGAAAAATAATACCCGAGTCAACGCACCTGATTGCCAGAAGTTGATACGGTCTTGTTCAACTGCTTGCCGGACTGGTTACTCCAGTACAACTCATAACGCCACACGGGCGTTAATATCCATCTCCTCAACAATTGGCAACCACGTTGATATCATAATCATTGGCCCGGAAAGAGTCTTTTAGGGCAACGCGCTGTTCTTTTGTCATACCGTCAAGAATAGCCATCAAGTGTTCTTTAACTTTATGTGAAGTGCAGATACCTTCTTTTAATTCCCTTTGCAGTTTATATGGCAGATTGGAATCACTGACTATTTTATCCATATCGCCAGAATCACAGAGGACACGCTTTAATTCATTCCCGTTACTCGTTATATAGAAGTGCTTGGCATTTTTATAAACCAGAAAATTACTGGTATTACAAGCAGTCGTCAACATTGCGATGATAATAATAGTAGGTATGGAAATGCGCTTAGCCATGTTGTTAATGTCCTTTCAAATATACTTGAATCTTGCTCTTTATCCGTTGCGATGCCCAATCTACTCCTCCGATTATTTTCTCCCGTACGATGCCGTTACGATCAATAATTATACTGATGGGCTGTCCGAAAAGGCCATAACTGTCGAAATAGACTTCTTTGTTACTATCCATCAGATTTGAGTATTCAATCCGCAATTTTGCTGCCACTTCCTTAACCGGCTTAGCAACGGGATCTAATGCTATACCGAGAACAACAAGACCTTGCCCTCTGAAATCCACCTGAAGAAGGGAAAGTGACGGGATTTCTTCCAAACAGGGCGCGCATGTCGTTGACCAGAAATTCAGTATCACTACTTTACCGCGATAGCGCGCCAGACTGACCTTTTCGCCATTCAGATTGTTGAGGACAAAATCTGGAGCAGGCTCATTAAGTTTCAACGCAAAGGCTGCGGGGACGGCTACCAGTCCCATAAGTAAAAAAGCGCACAAAACCAAACCAAAGCGATGAATTAAAAGATTTACCATACCACCCTCTAAGGGCATTAAATACCACATTGGAATATATTGAAAACGAAATATATTCATGGCGCTATGCATTCTCTGCAAAATGACATTATCCATACGTAAATCACGCAGCATCGTCAGCCTCCTCGGTCATAAAGACCCTGGAGGTTTATTGTTTCCGTCTACCAGATCTGATCAATCGAAGAAATCCGACACTTCTTGACTGAGATACTGCGGATTCTTCGATACTGAAACCATGCCGCCACAATTTTTATTGTGAATAAAAAAATAGAGGAATCTCGGAAAAAACGCTATTTGCTCTGTTCAAAATATGCTATTAGCAAAATATCTAAAACAGCCGAAACGAGGATATGACATGTTCACAAACAAGGAGAAAGCTAACCTGACCAAACTTCTCGACTGTGCAATTAACAAGGAAGAAGTTCTCTCTATTGATGGACTACACGGATTTCTTTACGGGCTGGCAATCCTCCCGGAAGTAATTCCGCCCGGTGATTGGCTGCCGTGTGTTTTTGGGAATGAAATGTTTGAGCTGGAAAGCGGGAAAAATGGTGACCGTCTGCTTGACAGTTTGTTCAGAGCTTACGATCGGATGGTCAAAAAAAACGAGGATGAAAAACTGGTATTTCCGTATGACATCGGCACAATGAAGATAGATGACATTCAGCGAATACAAAAATGGGCACATGGTTTCATAACAGCAACTATGATTTATCCCGGTATTTGGGGAATGGACGATGAATTTTCGGATGATTCCGAATCAGCCGATTTTGACGATTTTGATGCGGAAGAAATATTTGGTGATGATGAAGGGGATGAGGTAACTCCGGGTAATAACCATGCCGAATACGAGAGTAATGATTGCGAAGAACCTTTTGATGATGACGATTTTGATGAATTTGACGAGTTTGATGAGTTTGATGAGTTTGACGAGGCAGCGGATACTGCTGTATGCTATGCAATAGTTATGGGGATAGCATTTCCTGATCAAATCCCGGAACTATTCAACAGCGCTGAAGGCGCTGAACTAAAGGACCCCAATAGTGACCCCAAACTGTTGGCGGCTCTTTTTAACTTATTGCCGGATGCCATAGCCAATTTGCAGGAACATGCCAATAGCATCCGCTATGATATGGAAGATATGCAAATGGAGGATGGGACAGCAGATAACTACGCTGAATACCGGCAGCAACCGCTCCATGTGGAGAAGATTGGACGTAACGATCTGTGCCCCTGCGGAAGCGGGAAAAAATTCAAGAAATGTTGCGGTAACTAGCTGCCGAAGCGGGGCTTTTACTGCGGCAGCCCCGGTCCATCTCCCGGTCCCACCGACTCGACACGCGGCACTACAGAACCGAACAACTCCTGTGCCATGGCTTGTATATCGGAGGCGGTGACTTCTGCGATTGCTTCCAGCGACAATCCGATCGGCTCCGGCTCGCCCAGGATGGAGGTGGTATTGGAGATGCGCCTGACCTGAATCTCGCAGTCGTCAAGAGCCATCAGGCGCTTGCTGCGAATCTGCTGTTTGGCTGAGCGCAGCACTTCCTCGCTGACCGTCTCGCTGCAAAACCGCATCAGTTCCCCATGACAGACTGTAACCGCTTCATTGGCCCGCTCTGGTTTCGTACCGGCAAAGATCAGCAACCCGCCCGAATCGGTGTAGGAAGACATGCTGGAATAGACGGAATAGGCCAGGCTGCGACGCTCCCTGACTTCACGGAACAGGCGTGAACTCATGCCGGAACCAAAAATCTGGTTCAGGACGGCCAGAGTGTGGCGATGTCTGCTGCCGGCAGACGGTATCGGGTACCCCATATAAAACTGGGTCTGCTCCATGGGGCGCTGGTGATGGGTCTGTTCGGCTATGGCGGGCAGCCATCCTTCGGGAGGTACGCTCCCCGGTATCGCACCGGCCGGCAGTCCGTTCAGACGTTTTTCGCACAGATCCACAATACTGTCGTGATCCACATTGCCCGCTGCCGAGACAATGGTGGCGTTGGCGGTATACCTGCTGCGTTTGTACGCCAGCAGACGGTCCGGAGCGATGGATGCTATCGACTCGGGCGTTCCGAGTACCGGCGCTCCCAATGGATGCCCGTGCCAGAAACCGCGATGAAACTGGTTGTACACAAAACGTCCCGGATTATCCTGATTCATGGAGATTTCCTGTAATACCACACCACGTTCTTTCTCGACCTCTGCAATCGGCAGCACCGAGTTGACAAACATATCGGCCAGAATCGCAAAGGTGTCCGGGAGGGCGGACGCCAGCGAGGTCGCATAATAAAATACCTCCTCCTGGCTGGTGTAGGCATTGGCTTTTGCCCCAAGCGAATCGAACTCTTCCAAGATCCGGTCTGCACTGCGCAGCGGGGTCCCCTTGAACAGCAGATGTTCAATGAAATGGGACGCGCCCCCCATGTCGGACGGTTCGTTTCGGGTACTGCTGTTGATGCGAATCCCGATGGCGACGCTCTGCATGGCGGCGATGTTCTGGGTGACGACCTGGATACCGTTGGCGAGGGTGGTCATGCGGGGGTGTGGTAACGTGTTCTGTAGTGACATCGGTACTCCTGGAGTATGGTGGTCATGATGCTTCCGGCTATAGCCGCTTCCGAATATGCCACGTTTTACCATCGATTACCATACTTCGGGGTTAGCTATTGTTTTTTCAACACAACCTCCCACACCGCCTTTGGTGACTCATACCGTTTAATAGTCTTCTCCTCCAGGCTGAGTACCTCCCACTCCGGATCAATCAGGTGCTCTACCGCATCCTGGTCGAAGAACCGTTTCAACTCTCCATCGACACGGTACAGGTTGGGCTCGACTTCCGGGTAACCGGCGGCCCCATAGTGGATATCGCCAGTCGAGTTGAGCCGCACCAGCAGAAAACCTCCCGGCGCAAGGCACCGCCGGATTTCGGTCATGATGTCTGTCGTCTGAGTCCAGGGGAAGTAGTGCAGGCAGAGGCTTGCCATGACAATCCGGAATGCGCCGTCATGAAAGGGGAGGGGAGAGCGAATGTCGAGTAAGCGGACATCTGCCTGCGGCGCGTGCCGGCGGCAGACCTCCAGTGCGGCCGGGGAATAATCGCTGGCAATCAGGTTCAGTCCCATCCCGGTCAGATACCGGCTGTCGCGCCCGCTGCCGCATCCCAATTCCAGTACATTTCCCTGTCGGGCGGTTTCAAGTATGCTCTCCCACCGCTCCAGCCATGGGTCGTTGTCAGTGGAGATAACCCTGCCACGGCGGCTGTTGTAACGAAAATCCCAAATTGTGTCGGCATCAGGTGCGTCAATAGCGGTCATACGGGCCCGTCTCCTCCTTTTTGTATATTAATTGTCGTCCCGGTCCATTGCTTCGCGGGCAAACTGTTTTGCCTCGTCCCGTTCTTCCCGGGTAACCCGCGCATCACGCAGGGTGGTAAATGATTTTCCAACCAGGTTGTTGAGAACGCGGAACGTGGGCGATTTTTCTTCCAGTTCGGCTTTCATGAAGCGGATGCACCCCCGGCATTCCGGGTTGCGAACCGTGTGGCTGCGGCCGTCAATCCGGTGCCGCCACGCCAGAATGTGCATCCCCAGCAGCAGCGGCTCCCGTACCAGCGGAAACCACCAGTACCGTTGACAGACGATGCGGGCAAGCATGAGCGCACAGTTCCTGCACACAACCGGCTATACCAGAGTGCCGACAACCTGTAAACGATTGAGGATCGCCTTATTGTGGATGAACTGGTCGGTTACGTCATTGCCGGGAGTTACTCCGTGATGCCTCCCATCGTTCAACAGTTGCACCGTGGTAACATCATAGACGATGCCTTTTATTGCCAAATAGGCCGGAGTGCCGTTCTGACCGTCATATTGCGTCAGTTCCTGCAGGGTGAAAGTCCTTTGTACGGTTTCTGCCGGTGTCGCTGCTGCTATAGTTCTGCTCATGGTGCGATCTCCTTTTCTGTGTAAATGCAGGTGGTAAAAATGGAGGAGGCCGAATGCGTGCGCATCCGGCCTCTTGTATCTCAAGTCAACCTCGACAATTTATAGTAACTATATAGGCAAAATGTAAATCAGTTTGCTGCTCTTGTCAACAGTCGAAATACCTTTAAAGAAGGTGGTAAAGAAGGTCTTAAAGATTGACAACGTTTCACGGAGTGCTACTATAGAGGTGTACACCTAATCTCCCGCCATCAGAGGCAAATCAAATGAACACAAAAAAAATATCGGGTATTTTTACCGTCGCTCTTGCCACTATTTTGCTGAGTAGCGTTGCCTATGCGGCAAAGAAAAAAATCCAGACGAAATTTTCACCGAAGCCGAGTGATGTATCGGAAACGGATTTGGCCGCAGAGTTGACCAGGACAAAGGATGTCCCGAAACAGAAAACGCCGGCGGTTACCGCGACCAAATCGGAAAATGATGAGAAGTTTAAAGAAGTAATGGACAAAATCGCCAGCAGGTAACGCCCTGAATGCGCTGATACATTGCTGAAAGTCTCTGAATATTTTTATCCGGGTCCCGGTTTACTCAAGGAACCACTACCTGGGGGAGTAGGGAACATATTCATCCTGTCCCCCTCATTAAGGACAACTATGAATTCAGACAATATTGGCCGGGACACGATAGCAATGGTGTTGGCAGGCGGGAAGAGTGACAGCCTTAATCCGCTGACCATGCGAAGAGCTAAAGCCAGCGTTTCATTCGGCGGCAAGTACAAGATTATCGATTTTGTACTCTCGAACCTGTTCAATTCGGGAATCAACAAAGTTTACATCCTGACACAGTATCGTGCATACTCACTGATTAAACATATCAGGGAATCATGGGGCAAATGGACCGGTCTCGGAGAGTTCTGTGTCGCAATTTCACCGGAGACCAGCAGCGAAAGTGAGGAATGGTTCAAAGGGACAGCTGATGCCATTTTACAATATTTGAGGTTTGTTGAATCATCTGAGGCCGATTATGTGGCGATATTCGGGGGAGACCACGTCTATAAAATGGACATCCGTCAAATGATCGATTTTCATCAGGCAAACGGCGCTGATATCACCATCTCTGCGTTGGAAATTTCGTCCAGGGATGCCAGTCGTTTCGGGGTGTTGTCAGTGGACAATGATTTCCGTGTAACTTCATTTGCTGAAAAACCGGAAAACCCTCAGCACATCTCGGGACGGAATACGTGCTTTGTCTCCATGGGTAATTACATTTTCTCGACAAAGAAACTGACAGAGGTACTTCAGGATTGTAAAAGCAGGTATGAAAATCTGGATTTCGGTAAACATGTCATACCGCGAATGCTGGAAAATGGTGACAATGTTTTTGCGTACAACTTCAACAGCAACCAGGTTCCCGGCATGACCAATGCGGAAAACGGATACTGGAAAAATATCGGATCGATAGACGCTTACTATGAAGCCAACATGGATCTGATCAATGTATCCCCACAGCTGGACCTCTATAACTACAAGTGGCCCATATTTACCAACCAGGGCAACCTTCCACCGGCAAAGACAATCTTCGATGAGGATAGAAGGCGTGGCCAGAATATTAATTCCTACGTCTGCGGCGGGTGCATCACCAGCGGTGGAACGGTCAACAGATCAATTCTCGGGCCCCAATGCAAAATCCATAGTTACAGCTTGGTAGAAGATTCAATCCTGTTTGAAAAAGTCACCATCGGAAGACATGCCAGGATCAAGAAGGCGATAATTGACAAAAACGTGGCTATTCCGGATGGAACCATTATTGGTTACAACCATGAAGACGATGTCGGGAGAGGATACACTGTCACGCCATCAGGAGTTGTCGTCGTGACGAGGAAAGATTAATAGCCACTCCCGATTGCCGAAAATGGAAGCTCCAGATTGAGTTCAGGCACCCGTTTGGCAACCCATGCCGTGAATGTATTACTATTAGGCCCCGGAAAGGCGTTGTAGATGTCTGGCCATGGGTAGCTTTTCGCAGCTCTGTCAACGGATTCGATCAATATGTCAACCTCCTTTCCTCCACGAAACTCTTTGAGTAGTTGCGGCCGTGCTCCGTACCAGTAGCGATCCGGTATATCCTTTTCAATATGCAGTCTGGATGGACCCTGTACCTGATCGACACTTACCACTTCATAGATAGTGTAGGCCATTTCGTTTGAATGCTTGGTTGCAATCCACGTGTGAATGGCAAACAGACCCGCAACACCCCAGACAGATGCCCCATAAACGTGGAGCACCGCCTCGGTAGTATGTGCAGGAACCGGAGCAATTCCGGCGGACTCACGGCTTGTTGAACGCCAGAATTTTGTTGTACATCCCGTAAGATTTAATAACAGCAATAATATCAGAAGATGTTTTTGCATTGCCAATAGAAAGCTCCCTACATAACGTATTCTGACAGTACGTTACCCGCATGTCTGCTCATGCCCCGGCTGTAACCGCATCGTTCGCATCCGGATCTGCTTCTTTCTCATGTAGCCTGTCCCGTTGCGCCAATGCCGGAAACAGGTGACGCCAGAGGGCGACAATGACAAGTGTGCCGACGCCGCCCATCACCGCTGCCGGCACGACGCCAAACCAGGCGGCGGTGACACCGGATTCAAATTCTCCCAACTGATTGGACGCGCCGATGAATACCGAGTTGACTGCGCTGACCCGCCCCCGCATTTCATCGGGTGTTTCCAGTTGTACCAGAGATGAGCGGATGACCACGCTCAGCATGTCGGCCCAGCCGAGCAGAACCAGAGCCAGAAAGGAAAGCACCATGGAGCGGGAGAGGGCAAAGGCGATGGTTGCCAGGCCGAACCAGATGACGGCGTTGAACATGGACTTGCCGACTTTGTTCTGCAACGGGAAACGGGTCAGGTAGAGCGAAGCGGCAAAGGCGCCGACGGCGGGGGCTGAACGGAGCAGGCCGAGGCCGCGGGGGGAGGCAAAGAGGATGTCACGGGCGTAGATCGGCAAAAGCGCTGTTGCGCCGCCGAGGAGAACGGCAAAGAGGTCGAACGATATGGCGCCCATCAGTACCGGCTTGCTGCGGATATAGGAGAACCCGGCAAAGAGAGTTGACAGGCTGACCGGTTCACGCCTGGATACGGTGCGTCTGATCGTGATGCGGGAAATCACCAGCGCAGAGAAGATAAAGAGGACAAAGCTGACGCCATAGACAACCGCCGGTCCGGCAACGTAGAGAAACCCGCCCAGCATCGGGCCGACAATGATGGAACCCTGCATAACCGAGGCATTGATCGCCATGGCTTTCGGCAGAGCTTCCTGATCGACCAGAGAAGGGACCATGGTCTGGTTGGTCGGCGCTTCAAAAGCGCGGGCGATACCGACGCCAAAGATGAACAGGAAAAGTATCTCACGGCTGACCCAGCCACTGATGGTGCCCAGGCAGAGCAGCAGCACCGCCACTGCTTCCAGAAGCTGCGCTGAAGCGATAATGCGGCGACGATCATAGCGGTCGGCAGTATGGCCGACGAGCAGCACCAGCAGCATTGAGGGGATGAACTGCACCAGTCCCACCAGCCCCAGATCAAGGGGACGGTGCGTCAGTTCATACATCTGCCAGGCTACGGCAACCCCCACCATCTGAAAGGAGACAACAGCGGCGCCCCGGGCAACCAGAAACCAGCGGAACGAGCGCGGCGGTATGGTGGATGATTCAGATGAATCTAAAACATTCGACATGATTGGTCCTTATGCCAATTCGCATTCAAGCGTCGCCTTCGTTGGCTGCGTCGTCAGCTCCTTATGAAAGAGTTGAAATTACCGGCTGGAGTACAACTCGATCAGTTCTCCGGCCGAACCCTTGAAAAAGGCGATGGTTGTCAGCGATTCTCCCAGCTGCACCTGACGCGGCTCAACGGTAATTTCGTAGCCGGCAGTGCGGACCCGCTCGATGACGCCGGGGACATCGGTTGTGGTCAGGGCGATATGCTGAAGGGGATGGTTTGCCTCGGCGGCGTTGGCCGGAGCGGCGCTCTCCTGCGGTACCGCCAGCTCGATGTGGCTGCCGTTCCCCGTATCCAGCAGCAGCAGGCGCTTTCCGGGTACTTCATGCTCCTTGACGACAGCCATGCCAAGCACGTCCCGGTACAGTCCGAGTGATGCCTCGGGGTCAGTGGTGCGTACCGCAATATGGTGGATACCACCGCCTGGTAGCTTTTCATTCGTGTGAGTGGTCATGGCCTGCTCCTTCTCTATTTCTGTCAGTGGTCTGATCAGAGTTGCTTTTATTTTAATTTATTTTAACACAAAAAGAGACCGGATCAGTGTGTGATCGGTCTCTTTTTGTAAAGTCAACCATGCGTATAGTAATACCTTTAATTTTCTTTGTAACTCAACTTTCGCAGAGCGTAAAACAGCATAACATACTGTAATTAGTAATATAAAAGCGGCACCAACTGTGTTAAGAT